>Ga0007824_1000382_pt1 | contig 12315 bp, 15 predicted proteins | sample CryBogCBE05Oct08_FD_71225 | JGI IMG/M metagenome (GOLD analysis project Ga0007824, IMG submission 71225) | Freshwater microbial communities from Crystal Bog, Wisconsin, USA - CBE05Oct08 | ecosystem: Environmental > Aquatic > Freshwater > Lake | place: Crystal Bog, Wisconsin, USA | collected... | reverse complement strand
CGGCTTCGCCACCAACGGCTTCGATGGCGTCCCCTTCTTCTCGAATGCCCACCCGGTGCTCGACGCCAATGGCCAGACCGCGACCTACGCCAACACCGACGCCAACCCCGGCAACGGGCCGGGTTGGTACCTGATCGACGCCAGCCGTTCGCTGAAGCCGATCATCTTCCAGGAGCGCAAGCCCTTCGAGTTCGTGGCCAAGAACCGCCCGGACGATGACAACGTCTTCGACCGTCGCGAGTTCGTGTTCGGCGTCGATGGCCGTCACAACGTGGGCTACGCCTTCCCCCAGTTCGCCTGGGGCTCCAAGGCGGCCCTAACCGGCGACAACTACGGCGCGGCGCGCCAGGCCATGATGGGCGTGAAGTCGGACTACGGCCGGCCGATCGGCGTCATGCCGAACCTGCTCGTCGTGCCTCCGGCGCTGGAGCACGCCGGCCTCACCATCCTGAACGCCGAGCGCGATCAGTACGGCGCCACCAACGTCTATAAGGGGACCGCCGAGCTGCTCGTCGTGCCCTGGCTCGCCTGATCGCCATGACCGCCGCCCGTCTTCGCATCACCTCCACCCGCGTTCAGCGTCGGGGCGGCCTGGTCTTCGACCGGGCCAACGCCCAGACGCTGGGCGACGGCCGCCTCGCCATCGAGCTCGATGCGGCGGCCGTGGACCGGCTGACTGAGGCCGATCGCCGCGACCTGATGGTCGACTCGGCGATCCGGATCGAGGTGAAGGTGGGCGACGGCTGGGCCGATCCTCGATTCCTGAAATCCAGTGCCCGTAACCCGGCTGTCACCGGGAAGGATGAGGTCTTAGACCTCTCGGGCAGCGCGGGGTCGACTTCCCCCGCGTCGGAGGGCGCGGCCGTGACAGCCGCCGCGTCCGACGTTTCCCAAGCTGACGGCGCCCCTGGGGAGGGTAGCGCCGGCGGAGCCCCCGGAGCGGTCTCTGCGGCGGCGGCCGCTCCGGCGCGCGCTCCGGCGCGTGCGCGAAGAGCCGCGAGCGACTAGCCATGACCTACGCCGCCGTATCCGACCTGGTGAACCGCTTTGGTGAGACGCTGATCATTCAGCTGACCGACCGGGCCACGCCTCCGACCAACGCCATCGACGAGGACGTGGCGGGCGCTGCGTTCACCTATGCTGACAGCCTGATCGACGGCTATGTGGGCGCGACCTACACCTTGCCGCTGCCGTCCACCCCACCGCTTTTGGTGGATTTGGCGTGCGACATCGTTCGCTATCGGCTGCAGGGCGATCAAGTGCCGGATCAGGTCCGCGCGCGCTACGACGACGCCATTAAGCTGCTGCGCCAGATTCGGGCCGGCGATCTGAAGCTGGAGGTGAATGGCGACGATGAGATCGAGTCGGCGCTCGTACTGACCTCCGGTCCCGACCGCCGGTTTACCCGCGACGGCATGCGGGGCCTGTGATGACCGGCGTCAGCCTCTCCGTCCAAACGCCTGGCCTCAAGGATGTGGAGCGCGCGCTCGGCCGCGTGGCCGGCGGCCTGGAAGAGCGTCGCGCGCTCATGGACAGCATCGGGGCTGCGATCGAAGGCTCGACCATTCGCCGCTTCGACCAGCAAAAGGGGCCCGACGGCGCGCCCTGGAAGCCCTCGATCCGGGCCCGTCAGCAAGGCGGCAAGACGCTGATTGATCGCGGACGCCTTCGCCAATCCATCACCCATCAGGCGTCCGCCACCCAGGCGCAGATCGGCACCAACCTGATCTACGCCGCCATCCAGCAGTTCGGCGGCACGATCCGCGCCAAGGCCGGCGGCGCGTTGAAGTTCCGCTTGCCCGGCATCGGTTGGCGTCAGGTCGCCTCGGTCACCCTGCCGGCGCGCCCGTTCCTCGGGATCTCTGAGGATGATCGAATCGAGATCGCCGACCAGGTTGAACGCTACATCGCGGCGAGGGTCGCATGACCACGCCCGCCGTCGTCGAAAACGCGATGCTCGCCCGCATTCAGGCTGCCGGCGAAGCCGGTGTGCTGGGCTACGCCTACCCACAAGGTTCGCTGATGAGCTGGCCGGAGAACTTCGACCAGCTGCTGGAGCGCGAGACGATCCGCTGGCCTGCCTGCTGGGCGGTGTTCGGGGGCGTGCACTCGGCCGAGCAGCTGGGGCGCGGCTCGTGGAAGCTCAACTGCGGCTTCGGTGTGGTGGTGGGCGCCCAGAATGCCCGCAACGAGGTGTCGCGCCGTCACGGCGATCCGGCCAACCCAGCGCTTCCCGGCTCCTATCAGCTCGCCTTCGATGTGTTCGGCCTGCTCTCCGGGCAGTCGCTTGGCCTCGATATCAGCCCGCTGCAACCGCAGTCGATGCAGGGCGTGGCGATCGACAACACCAAGATGGCGCCGAACGTGTCGCTGTTCGCACTGAGCTTCGCCACCTCGATCCCGTTTGACGCGGGCCAGCCCTCCGGCCTGGCGGATTTCACCACCTTCCACGCCGACTGGGACCTGCCGCCCTTCGGTCACGTCCAACCTCCGCTCCCCGACGACGGCGACGCCGCCGCTGTGGACACCGTCATCCTGCAAGGGGCGTCATGAGCAACATCCTCACCATCAAGGCGGCCGAGGGCCGCAGGGTCCGCGACCCGGCCACGGCCGCCGTCATTCCAAGCGACGGTCTGACCGTGATCTGGAGCTCGCACTGGGAACGCCGGTTGAAGGATGGGGACATCGAGGTGGTTCCCGCCGCCCCGCCGCCCGCCCCCGCCCCCGCCAAGAAGGACGCCTAAGTCATGGGCCTTTCCATCAACGCCGTCCCTGCCACCTGGTTGATCCCCGGCGTCTACGCCGGATTTGACGGCGGCCAGGCGCTCACCGGGCTGCCGGCGCGGACCTTTCGCATCCTGATCATCGGCCAAGCGCTGCCCGCGCCGACGGGCCCGCTGAATACGCCGGTTCAGGTAGTCGCCCCGGGCGACGGCGCCCAGTGGGGTCGCGGGTCGATGATCGATCGCATGGTCCGAGCCCTCAAGGACGTCAACAACGTCACCGAGACCTGGGCGATCGCCGTGGCCGACAACGGCGCCGGTGTTGCGACGACTCGAGTCGTCACCATCACCCAGGCCGCTACCCAGGCCGGAACCCTGCCGCTCTACATCGGCGCCCAACGGCTACAGATCCCCGTCACGGCCGGACAAACGCCGGCGCAGATCGCCACGGCCGTCGCCGCCGCCGTCAACGCCTCCGCCGACCTGCCCGTCACCGCCGCCGCAGTCGGCGCGGTGGTCACCACGACCAACCGCTGGAAGGGCGCAACCGGCCAGGACGTCGATGTGCGCGTCGGCTATTACAGCGACGAGACCACCCCGGCCGGCCTACAGCTGACCATCGCCGCTCCCGCGAACGGGGCGACCAACCCCGACCTGACCGCGACGATCGCCGCCCTCGGCCAACAGCGCTATGACCTGATCGTGCTGCCGTTCACCGACACCGCCAATGTGCGGGCGTTGGAGGCGGAGCTGGAGACGCGCTGGGGTCCGCTGCACAACAATGAGGGCGTCGCGATCGCGGCGGCCAAGGGCACGGTGGGCACGCTGGGCGCGCTGGGCGTCGCGTTGAACGCCAAGTTCGTCTCCGTCTGTGAAGCCGTCGGCCCGACCGCGCCGTGGGAGCGCGCGGCGCGCCTGGCGGGGGTCATCGGCTATTCGGCCTCGGTCGATCCGGCCCGGCCCTTCCAGACCTTGGCGCTGGGCGATCTCGCGGCGACGCCGGCGGAGCGGCTGTCCGATACCGACCGCAACCTGTTGCTGCTCGATGGTATCTCCACCACCAAGGTGGACGCCTCCGGCAATGCGGTGATTGAGCGGCCGATCTCTACCTACAGCCTAGACGCCGACGGCGATCCGGACGCCACGTGGCGCGACCTGAACACCCATCTGACGCTGGCCTATCTGCGCTTCACCCTGCGCGAGCGGATCGCCGCCAAGTTCCCCCGATCCAAGTTGGCCGATGACGGCATCCAGGCCGCGCCGGGGTCCAACACCGTCACGCCCTCAATCATCGCCGCCGAAATCGTCGCCCTGGCGCGCCAGTGGGAGGACGCGGGCCTGGTGGAGGACATCCCGGGCTTCAAGTCGTCACTCCGCGTGGTCCGCAACACCACCGACCGAAACCGGGTCGATGTGGCGCTCTATCCGACCCTGGTGGGCGGTTTCCGCATCACCGACGCCGACATCGTGTTCCTGTTCTGAGGAGGCTCTGAAACATGCCGAAGTTCCTGGGCCGTGCCGACGTTGTGGTCGATGGCGAAACCCTTCTTAGCGGCGATGACACCACGCTCGATCCGGGCGGCTTCAAACGCGATCCGGTCAAGGGGTCAAAGGTCTTCGGCTACCGCGAAGAGATCATGGAGGCTGTTCTGGAGGTCAACGTCGCGATCGGCGCGGACTATTCCAGCGATCGCCTCAACGCGATCACCAACGCCACCATCAACTTCGTCGCCGACACCGGCCAGACCTGGGTGATGAGAAGCGCGTTCTCTGCCGACCCCGGCAAGATCAACCAGAAGGACGGAAAGGCGAAGCACGTCTTCAAAAGTCCGCCCGCCGAAGAAGCCAGCTAACCGAAGGAGCCGCCATGACCGCCGCCGCCGTCGCCACCTACACGCTCAAATACCCACTAGCCCGCACGTTCAAGGCCAACGGCGCCGAGGAACGGGTGGAGCACCTGACCGAAGTGTCGATCCGCCGGCCGATCGGCGCCGATCAGCGCGTTTTGGACAGCGCCCCCGGCACCAACGCCAAGTCGCTGTTGTTGATTGAACGGTGCGCTGGGTTGGACAAGGCCACGGTCGATAAGCTCGACGTGGAGGACATCACCGCGATCGGGGACATCATCGACGGTTTTTTGCCGCGTACCCCCAAGACTGGCGAGACGTCTTCGGATTCCTAGCCAAGGTCTTTCATTTTCAGCCGTCCGAGCTGTGGCGGATGGACGGCGATGAACTCGCGATGTGGATGGAGCAGGCCGTTCGGCTGACCGATGCGTGATCTCAGGCTCAAACTGGTCATCGAAGGGACCGAGCGCGGCGCAGTTGCCGCCGTGCGCAAGGTCGGCGCGGGCCTAAAGTGGGTCGAAGAGCAGGCCGAACACCTCCACCACAAACTCCACGGCATGGGCTGGGCCCGGGCCTTTGGCCTGGCCGCGATCTCCGCCGGCGCGATCGGCGCGGGCCGCGAGATGTGGGAGCTGAGTGAGAAAACCGCCGAGTGGGCCTTGAACCTCGATATCGCCTCCAAGAAGGCGGGCATGACTATCGAGCAGATGGCCAAGCTCAGGGCCGCCGCCAACATGAAGGACGTGGATCCGGAGGGCATGGACACCATGCTGTTCCGGTTCTCCAATCACATCGTCCAGGCCGCCGCCGGCAACAAACAGGGGATGCGCGCCCTCACCGCCCTCGGCATGAAGCCGTCGCGCGTGGTCGGCCTTGTGAAGGCCGGCGATACCTATGAGGCCTTCCTGGAGTTCGTGGACCGCTTTCAACGGCTGAAGAACCCCATGGTCCGCGCCGTCGTGGCCATGAACATGCTCGGCCGGGGCGGCGTGCAGGCCATGCCGTTGTTGATGACGCCCCGTGAGGAGATCGAGAAGTACGGAGAAGGGGCGGAGCGATCGGGCAACGTCCCGACCGATGAGGACGCCGAGCAAGCCGAAAAGTTCATTCAAAACCGCAAGCGGATGGCGGCCGCCTATGCGGGTCTGCAGCGACAGATCGGGCTGAAGCTGCTGCCGAAGTGGGCGGACCTACTGGAGCTGGAGACCGGGGCCCTGAAGAAGCTTCAGCCCCAGATCGTCGCCCGTTTGAGCGACTCGCTCGGCCGCCTGATCGATCGCCTGCCTCAGTTGATCGACCTGACCGCCAAGCTGATCGATTTCGGGACCCGGCTCTTGGACATGTTCATCAAGCTCTCCGACAAGGTGGGCGGGGTGGATAAGGTGATGATGGCGATCGGTGTCGTGTTGGGCATCGATCTGGTCTCAAAGGTTCTCAAGGCCGTGTGGGCGCTCGGCCGCCTAGTGCTTGGATGGAAGGGCGTGCAGCTGGCCGCCGAAGGGGCGGCCGCAGCCGAGGGCGCGGCGGCCGGCGCGGGCGTCACCGCCGGGGCAGGTGGTGCGGCGGCGGCGGCCGGGGGGGGCGCGGCGGCGGCGGGGGCCGGTGCGGCGGCGACTGCGACCGGGGTCGGTGCGATCGTGATCGGCTCCGCAGTCGGGGCGAAGCTGGTCGATGACGCTCTCAGCCGCCGGTTGGCGCAAAAACACGGACAGGGCTGGGTCGATCGACAAAAGGCGGCTGAGGCGCGCCGGTTCGACGCCACGGCTGAGCGCTGGGGCAAGCTGTTCGGCGGTGTGGCGGCCTTCCTCCGCCAACCGATCGCCCCGGCGTCCAGGGGCCCGGATGACGCCCGCCGTGACCGGCACGCGGCGTTCGGCCGGGCGCTGGGCCCCCTCGGTCAGGCCTTCGGCGACGCCACGCGTTGGATGCAGGGTCGTGACGCGCCCCCCGCCAAGGTGAGCGGCCACATCGACATCAAGGTGGAGGACAAGCGCACCACCGTCACGGCCACGCCCGCTCCCGGCGGTGTTGACCTCCGCGTCCATCGCGGCCTGGTCCCGGCGGGCTAGCGATGGCTTGGCGCGATAAGCTTCAGCAGGGCAGCTTCCGGGGCGCACGCTTCGAGGTGAAGGAGTCGCGGGCTCAGTTTGGGCGCCGCAATCAGACCTTTGAGTATCCCGATCGGGACCGGCCCTACACCGAAGACCTCGGCCGCTCGGCGCGACGCTGGGCGCTTGAAGTGTTTGTCGTGGGGCCGGACTATATGGCCGCCCGCGACGCCCTGATCGATGCGATCGAGGCCAAGGGCTCCGGCGCCTTGGTGCACCCCTATCTCGGCGCGGTGCGCGCCAACGCGATCGTGCCCTGCGAAGTGATCGAGAGCGCTGAGGAGGGCGGCATGGCCCGCTTCTCGCTCCAGTTCGTTGAGGCGGGCGACGATCTCAACCCGTCCGCCGGCATCGATACGGTGGCGGACAGCTTGGCGGCGGCATCGGGGGTCGATGATGCGATCACCGCTGTTGTGGTCCCGACCATCACGATCGCCCCAAACCCGCAAAGCCTGCTGGACAAGGCGTTGGCCACCTTGAAGGCGGCGCGCACGGCGCTTAACGGCGCGCTGCAGGCTGTGGCCGCAGTGGGCCATACCTTGTGGGCGGTGCAGGGCCAGATCGACGGCCTGGTGGGCGCGGCGGAGGAACTCCTATCGGCCCCCGGCGATCTCATCGGCCAAGTGCAGTCGATCCTATCCAGCCTGGACGCCCTGGCGACCTATCCGGAAGACCTGATCGCCGCGCTCGCGGCATTGATGGGCTTTGGCGACATCCCGTCCACGCCGGCGAATACGCCCACCGAGATCCAGGCGGCTGCTAACCAGACCGGTTTAGTGCTCGCGATCCGCGCGGCGGCGGCCTCCGGCGCGGCGCGGGCGGTGTCGTCCATGGAGTTTACCTCCTATGACGATGCGGCGACTTGGCGCGCAACGGTCGGCGATGCGCTGGATGCGGTGGCGGACGCCGCCGGCGATGCGGGCCTGCCCGATCTCCGCCAGGCGCTGGTGGCCTTGCGGCTGGCGGTGATTCAGGACGTGACGGCGCGGGGCGGTTCGCTGGCGCACCTCTACGCCTACACCCCGGCTCAGACTGAGCCCGCCTTGGTCATCGCCCAACGACTCTATGGCGACCCAACCCGCGCCGGCGAAATCGTGGCGCGCAACGCGGTGATCCACCCTTTGTTTGTGCCGGGCGGTCAGGCTTTGGAGGTGTTGGGCGATGTCTGATCCCAAGACCGACGCTATCACCCTGACGATCGCCGGCCAGGTGTTTTCCGGCTTTCTGGAAATCTCGATAGACACCTCGATCGACGCCATGGCGGCGGCTTTGGAGATCAAGCTCTCCGAGCGCTTTCCGGGCCATCCCGACCGCTGGGTGATCGCCGCCGGCGCACCCTTCACTGTGGCGATCGGCGGCGAATTGGTGGCCACCGGCTTTATCGATGAGATCAATCCGGAGGTCTCCGCTACCGAACACACCCCGGAAGTCCGGGGCCGGGGCCGGACCTGCGACCTGGTGGATTGCTCCGCCCTCAACAAGCCGGGCTCCTGGAAGAACCAAAGCGCGCTGAAGATCATCGCCGACCTGGCCAAGCCGTTTTCGATCGCCGTCACCGCACAGGGTCCGTTGGGCGCCGCCCAGAAGGCCTTCGCCCTGCAGCAGGGCGAGACGGTGAAGGAGGCGATCGACCGGTTGGTCATGCAGCGGGGCATCCTGCCGATCGAGACCGCCACGGGCGATCTCTTGCTCGCTTCCGCCGGCAGCGCGGGGCGGGCTGCTGGGGGATTGCGGTACGGCGGCAACGTGACCGCCGCCAAGGCCAAGCATTCCATGCTGGAACGGTTCTCCCTTTATGTGGTCAAGGGCCAGCGCCAAGGCGATGACGCCGACAACGGCGCCGCCGTCTCCCAAGTCAGCGGACAGGCCACCGATCCGGACGTGCCCCGCTATCGGCCTTTGCTGATGATTTCGGAGGATCAGGCGACTGCCGGCTCAGCCACCGCCCGGGCGAAAATGGCGGCCACTGTCCGCGCCGGCCGCGCTCAGCAAGGGACCTTTACGGTCGCGGGCTATCGCGATGCGGCGGGCGTGCTGTGGCGGCCGAACACCCTGGTGTCAGTGGATGCGGCGATCGTCGGGATCGAGGGCGAGCTGCTCATCACCGGCGTGAAGCGGACCAAGGGTCCTCAGGGCAGCACCAGCGAGATCACCGTCATGCGGCCGGAGGCGTTCAGCCTCGGCGCCGTCAAGGGCGGCTCGGTGAAGAAGCTGACCGCCGGCCACAAGGCGGACAAACCGAAAAAGCGCAAGGCCAAGAAGGGCGCCGATCTGAACACGCTGAGAGACCTCATCGGCGGCGGCGGAACCCCGGGCCCGGGGGGCGAAGAATGAGTGTGGACGCCCTCGTCCATCGCGCCATGAGCCACGTGCGCCGGCGGATCGATATGATGGTTGGCCGGGCGGTGATCGCCGCCGTCACCGACTCCGGGCGGGCTCAGACCCTACAAGTGGCGCTGCTGGACGGCGAGACCGCCGACGGCGCTGAGCGCTTTCAGCAATACGGCCTGACCTCCCATCCGCATCCCGGCGCCGAAGCGATCGCCGTTTCGGTCGGCGGCCTGCGCAGCCATCTGGTGGTGCTTGCGGTGGAAGATCGCCGATATCGCGTGCGGGGGTTGGCGCAGGGCGAGGTCGCGCTCTACGACGATCTCGGTCAGGTGGTCGTGCTGAAGCGCGATCGGATCAGCCTTTCGACCCCATTCAAGGTCGAAGTGATCGCCGGGACCGAGATCGATTTGACCGCGCCCAAGGTGGTGGTGACGGCCTCGGCCGAGGCGGATGTGTCTGCGCCGGCGGTCACCGTCACCTCGCCCAATGTCCAGCTCGGGGGCTCCGGCGGCAAGAAGGTGGCGCTCGACGGCGATCCGGTGGTGGCCGGCAAGGTTGTGGCTTCGGCCGCCAAGGTGTTCGGCCAATGACCGACCTTGCGCTCGTGCTCGGCCAAGCCCTGACCTCGGCGGACGCTGCGATCGCAGCGGGCGATTTCGTGGCCGATGACGGGCTGGAGACCGCCGTCTTGATCTCGTTGTTCTCCGACGCCCGGGCGGACGACGATGACGTGCTGCCCCAGCCCGGCGGCGATCGCCGTGGCTGGTGGGGCGACATGGGCGCCACGGTGGATGGCGATCAGCTCGGCTCCAAACTGTGGCTGCTGTCCCGCGAAAAGCAGCTGACCTCCGTGCTGTCCCGCGCCGAAGCCTATGCCCGTGATGCGCTGCAATGGCTCATCGATGACGGCGTGGCCTCGGCAGTGACGGCGGTAGCGACGTTTCCTCGGCCGGGGTGGCTGAGTCTGGTCATCGAGATCGCCCGGCCTGGCGGCCCGGCTCGCCGCCGGTTCGATTACGCCTGGCGCTTTACTGAGGCGGCTTTGCGATGAGTTTCACCCGCAGGCTTCTCCCCGACCTCCTATCGGACGCTCAGAACGATCTGAACGGCCGTTTACCGGGTCTCGACTCGCGGCTGCGCCGTTCTCTGGCGGGGGTCTTGGCCTATGTGCAGCGGGGCGGGGTGGACGCCCTGTATGACTACCTGTCCTACATCGCCGACCAGGTGCTGCCGGATACGGCGGATTGGGATCACCTGATCCGCCACGCTGTTCGATTCGGGTTGACGCCCAAGGGCGCAGCGCCGTCCGCCGGCACGGTGGTCTTGGCCGGTGCGGACGGTGTGGACGTGCCGGTGGGAACCGTGTTGTCGCGGGCCGATGGGGCGCTCTATGTGACCACGGCGGCGGCGGTAAGCGCCGGCGGCGCTGGCGTGACCCTAAGCGTCCAGGCCGAGCTGCCGGGCGCGGCCGGGGACTGTGTCGTCGGCGTTGTTCTGACACTGGCCCAGCCGATCGAGGGCCTGAGTTCGCAAGGGTCGGTACAGGCGCCGGGGGTCGGCGGCGGCGTCGATGCGGAAACAATCGGTCAGCTGAAGGCGCGCCTGCATGAGCGCACCTCGAACCCTCCCCAAGGCGGCGCGAAGACCGACTATGAACAATGGGCGCTGGCTCAGCCCAATGTCACCCGCGCGTGGTGCATGCCCGCCTGGATGGGCGCGGGTACGGTGGGCGTCACCTTTGTCATGGACGGGCGACCCGATCCGATTCCCACCGCCGACGACGTAGCCGCGATGCAGGCTGCCCTCGATGCGCTGCGGCCGGTAACGGCGACGGTGTTCGCCTTCGCTCCGATCAGCAATCCGGTCGATCTGACCATTCGGCTCAACCCCAACACCGCAGCGGTTCAGGCGGCCGTGGACGCCCAACTAGCCGCCTATTTCGCCCAGGCGGGCGCCGATGGTTGGACCGGCTACCTGTCTCAGATCAACCAAGCGATCGGCGCGGCCGCCGGTCTGATTGACCACACGCTGGTCAACCCGGTCGCCAACGTGGTGGTGGCTAAAGGCCGCCTTCCGGTGCGCGGCGCGCGCACGTGGGAGGGCTGATGGCGCGGTCAGGGGACATCTACCAGCGCCAGCTGATGGCGCTGTTGCCGCCGGGCCTGATCTGGTCCCGCGATCCGGACTCGGTGATCGGCCGGATTGTGGGCGCCATGGGCGATGGTTTGGCGCGCGTGGATCTCCGCGCGGCGCAGCTGCTTGATGAGGCCTTTACCGACACGACCTTTGAGCTCCTGCCCGACTGGGAGCGCAACTTCGGCCTACCCGATACCTGTTCCGGCGATCCGGGGTCGATTTTCGGCCGCCGCTTGGCCTTAACTCAGAAGGTGGTGTCGCGGGGCGGTCAAACCCCGGCCTATTACGTCTCAATCGCCGAAAGCCTGGGGCTCGGCGCTGACATCGAGGAACAGACGCCTTGGACCTGTGAGTCCGCCTGCGAGGACTCGCTCACCGGCGATCTGGACCGGTTTGTCTGGATCATGAACGTCTACCTGCCGGAGGATACGGGCTCCGTCTCCGCCAGCGTCTTCACCTGTGAATCAAGCTGCGAAGACCCGCTCGACGCCTACGGCATGGTGAGCCTGGAATGCCTGATCCGCCGCGCCGCGCCTGCCCACACCACTGTTCAATTCGCCTACCCGACCGCGCCTGACCCCGTGTTCGAGTTCGATTTCCGCCTGTGAGGACGCCATGCACCGCATAGATACCGCGACCGCTACCGCCGAAGGGCTCTGGCAACCGTCCAACCCGGCCACAGGCCAACGCGCGACCCAAGGCGACGCCGACTGGTTCAATGACCTTCAGGAAAACCTGATCGGGCTTTTGACGACGGCCGGCGTTGCGCCGGTGAAGGGCAACTACGGCCAGGTCACAGCAGCGGTGGAGGCGCTGATCGCGGGCGCTGCGGCGGGAATCCAGGCGGCGGCGGTGGCGGCAGCCGCGGGCGCAGTGCCGGCGGCGGTGGCGGCGCTCAACCTGATTCATCCGGGGGATGTGGTCTATCGGGCGGTGAACGCCGCGCCGGCCGGATGGCTAGAGTGCGACGGCTCGGCGGTTTTGCGGGCGACCTATCCGGCCTTATTCGCGGCGATCGGCACCGTCTTCGGGCCGGGCGACGGGGCGACCACCTTTAACCTGCCCGACCTTCGGGGTGAGTGGCTCCGGGGCTGGGACCATGGGCGCGGCGTCGACGCCGGCCGGGGCTTCGGCTCCCATCAGGATCAGCAGGTGCTGAGCCACACCCAC
>Ga0007824_1000339_pt1 | contig 13090 bp, 19 predicted proteins | sample CryBogCBE05Oct08_FD_71225 | JGI IMG/M metagenome (GOLD analysis project Ga0007824, IMG submission 71225) | Freshwater microbial communities from Crystal Bog, Wisconsin, USA - CBE05Oct08 | ecosystem: Environmental > Aquatic > Freshwater > Lake | place: Crystal Bog, Wisconsin, USA | collected... | reverse complement strand
AGTGCGGCGTGGCGGAAGAGGCGGATTTGTAATCGGAGATGCGGAGCGCCGTGGAGGTAGAGGGACGTTAGGGCTAGGATAAGCGTTATATCCTTCTTCTGGTGGTGGAGCCATTTGGCTCACCAATTTGTTTAAAGCGTCAATATCAGATTGAGAGTAAGGAGATGGCATATCACCACTAGGCGGCTTTAATTTTGACACAAGGCCAAGATTGTTTTTTAACCGCTCTATTGCTGAAATATCAGGAAGCTTAGAATTGCCAACAGGATTGCCATCAGCATGATGTTCGCGCTTAATCTTACCGCCACGCTTCATGCCGCCAATGTGCTTGATGCCCTTGCGTTCGTCGTTAGCCATTTTGTCGTCACGATTGATCAAACCGTCAACCGTCATTGCGCGACCACCCAATTTGCGGGCTTTGCGATCTGCGCGTTTCTTTGCATGTTCGCCGTGGACTGTGCCACCAGACTTGTATTGGCGGGGGCTGACTGGGCGCATGCCCGTCTTAATGCCGGCCTCTTCCATAGGAGGGGGCGACCACGAGGATGAATCAACCTTCGTGTGTGGCTCACCAGCCTCAAAACTCTTTAGCTTACTGGCTGCACCTTCACGCGCCGCTTTACGATATTCATGCATCGAACCGCTCCATCACTGCGACATCGCAGTTGCAATAAGAGAATATTAAACCATAACCGCCCGTTTTACAACATCTGTTCACGTTTTGTTTCTAACCATCAGCATGCGCAAAGCGTTAGCCAATGCATTGTTTTCCCCAATTCTTCCGCCACCAGCGTAACGATACCCCGGAATTAACGCAGGATTTAACCCAGTATTATAACTTTGCGTTGGATACACATAGTTTTGGTAAGTTGGTGTTGGAGCGTAAGTAAATGGGGTTGGTTGATTAGGGACAACGGGCGGCATTACATATGGTGTTTGCGTATCCGTTGCCGAACCTAATGTGGCCCCTGTTGTTAGTAATGGATGGTCAGGTCCACCGCCAGTAAGCCCAAGGTTTCCACCGCCAGTAACCCGATCAACATTTTGGCTGATTGCATTATATTGCGGCGAACCAAGATTATATGACGGCGTAAATTTGTCCGTTAAAAAGTCGGCAACGCCTTGCACTGCGTTTGTTATTGGGTTTCTGCTTGTAACATCAGGCACTCGTTGCCCAAGGGCCATGTCTGCAAAAGTGTTTTTTGGGCCTAATGCGCCAATTGCTTCATTATATCGAGCAATTTCTGCGGGGTCTTCACTTGTAAAGGCAGCATATTTGTTATTAGTAATAGCCGGATTAGCGATAGAAGTATCAGCAACAGTTCCCGGAGGACTATATGTTGCGGATAAATCAACGCCCTGTATAGATTTAGCTGTATTTTTGGCTGTGTTATCAGCAATTTGTTGAGCGTCTACTGTTGGGGTAGTTCCCATCGTAGATTTGGCTATATTTTTTGCTGCGGCAACGGTATCGGAGATAGGAGTGTTAAGTTGTTCATCTTCAATAGCTTTTTGGACTGGGTCTAATAACGGATCAACACTTGGAGTAGGGGTTGGATTGTTTACATCGGGAATGGGCGCACCAGTTGTAGCACTGATGGCAGTTCCAGCGGCGCGTCTCGCATCATCTTTGGCTTTTTCTGCCGCAAATTGGTCAAGAGTTTCTTGGGAAACAGTTGGAGGTTGAACTTTTTCTGCTTCTTGTATTGTTGTCGGTGTCATCTGTGTAAAATCAGCTAATGGTTTTGCTTCAGCGGGGGAAACGCCAAACATTTCATTAATAGCTTTCATTGCCGAACCAAAAAGCGATGTATCTTCTGGCGTTTTATTTTCAATATTACTAGTATCTGGAGTATCGGCAGCGGCGTTAGCTTGATTGCCTGACTCTACTTGTGCGTCAGATACTTTGCCACCTTCTGGCTGAGATGTATCAGCTTGTTGGGCTTCATTGCCACGTGGATCGCCGCCCGAAGTGTCGCCGCCCGAAGTGTCGCCATCGCCGCCCGAAGTGTCGTCAAACTCAACCAAACCAGTCAAAGGGTTACGTTTGCCCGATCCGCCACGCTTTTTAAGCAGTTTGGCTTCCCGTGGGTTGATGTGCGCTAGGATTGTGTCCTCTCCACGACCCATCGCCTGAGCAATACGAAGTGCGTCTCTTACGCTTTTAGGCTGCATGGTCGTCCTCGTGGTCTAAATATCTGCGAACTAAATTCATAGCATGGTCTTCAACGGTTCCACCAATATTTCGTCGTTGAACGGTTACTGGATCAAACATAACAGCAGTTGGAAATCCTTGGTTTGGTTGCGCATACCCTGAGTATCCATATTGCCTAATTAATTTTTCAAAATCGTTCATTATTTGATCATGCGGGATAGAGTTAGGGTTAAAATTTGATAAAGGTGACGACAAATTGGATTGTTTGGCTAAACGATATAGCTTTTCAGGGTCATCAGCTAGATTATATAAGTTTTTCCCTTGAGCCGCATAACGTGTTGGTCCAACACCCGCTTCTGGAGTAACTGTCCCCGGTTCTCCTAAGTAAAAATAACTTCTTCCTTTAATGCCGCCAGATAAAACTCTATTACGTTCTGCCCCTCTAAGCCCAGTTCCGTATTGATATGGATCAGTTTGTCCTAAAAAAGGGCTAAAACTATAATGCGTCAAAGGTGAAGAAAAAGTTGTTTCCTCCGCTGGTTTAATTAACTTTTGAATATAGCTTGGCATTTCACCGCTATAAGAAGTGCTTAAAAACTCAGGAGGCAATAAAACAGATTTATTAGGGGCATAATTCCATTCGCCATACAAAGATTTTTTGGCTTCTTGTAATTCTTTTAAATTAGATACATCTCCACGTTTTTTTGCTTCAGCCATTTTGCTTTCAACTTCACGTATAGCTTCATTTATTCTAACATTTGCCGGCGTGTAATTTACAAAGCTATTTTGACCACGTGTTTCTGCTGTCATTGCTAATTGAGCAAGCGGAGAATACATTTGCGAATGAACACCCCACGCCCGTTCTTCACCCTCTGGTCCAAAAGTGTTACCGTAAATTCCATGACCAAATGCATCGTGAACGGCACGAAATTTTTCGTTTTCATTTAATCCTGTTTGGGGATCAATATTATGTAAAAAATCATGTTTATCTCCCCCTTGATAAACAAATAAATGATTATTATCATGCAAATCATGCAGCATATTAGAACTATCGGCGTAGTTTCCTTCACCATTTTGGTGATAAGAATAACGCAAATTTAAAGTATTAAATTGTTCAGCAGTTTCTTTTGCCATTTGATCATAAGCTGATTTTAACAACTCATCATAATTTTTAGCACCTGATTGTTTGATTACATCAGGCATTGTTCTTTTGTAAGCATCAAAAATTTCTTGTTTATATTCAGGCGAACTTTCTACTGCTAAACTATACGTTCGGCCAATAGCTGCTTGTTTTTCTAATGATGACGGAGCCATTTTTGGTTGTGAAACTTCGGGCAACCCACGAGCGCTTACATATGTTTGTGCCGTTTGTAAAACTGCATTTTGATCGTCAGCCGGCATTACCTTATAGGGTTTATACGTTGTCTTGTCATATTGTGTATCTCCGTATCTAATCGGTCCTGTTCCCTTGGAGTCAGCGGGGGAGTTTGGCCATATTCCAGAGTCATCTTGTGTAGCAATTTTCCCACTTTCTCCATTACCTTTTCGTGAGACTCGATAGAACGGCCCTGATTGTTCTGTTTCATAATTAAGTTCCTTTTTTAATAAAGTTGACGCATCTTGTTGCGCTGTTTTAGCCACAGCACTTTCTGCTGTTTTGGCTTCTCCTCCAAATCCCGGAATAGCACCTACTCCAGCCATTGCAAGCAAAGGCAAAAGTTGGTTATAAGTTTTTGTGTCACCTTTTTGTTTGGCTTCGTTTAATTTTGCATTTATTTCTCCCACCTGACTAATGCCACTAAGCGTTGAAGTGACTGGCATTAAATTAGTAAACGTCTCCTCTGGATTTGTTGCCATATGATAGGCAGCCTCCCCAGCTTTACGCAGCGGATACGTTGTCGTTCCAATTGGGTCTTGATACAAATTCTTTGCAAGACGCACAGCCATTGCTTTGTAAGTATTAGGATCATTGGCGGTATTAAAAACCTGTTTCCCCGAAGCTACGGCATTGGCGGGGAGGTTTTCAAATTGGTTTGGTGGCGCAACAGTGGCCGTAGCGGGGTGGGCGTTTAAATCTATAGGTTGAAACCACGAAGCGGGCATACGAGCAGACAAATTAGCTTCCTCGTCAGCACCTTGACGAGCAATTCGCAAAGCATTGTCAACACTTGAATCATTTAGTGTGTCAGCCATAATATACCTACTGGATTACGCCGCCGGGGGTGGGTGTCATTGGCTGTTCATTGCCCTCAAGGCGTTGAATCATGCCCGGATCAAGGATTTGTTGCACTATGCCAAGCCCCTGTGGGTTCATAGCCATCTCTTCAGCCAACTTTACTGCCGCCAAACGTTCACGACTCTCTCTGTCACGCTTGCGATTGGTAGCATCCAACTGTGCATCAATGTTTTTCTGTTTAATTTCAGCCATTTTGACTTGATCTTGCGGGGACATGCCTTGCTGACCACCATTCTTTGACTGCAAGTCTTGAACTTTGGCTTGAGCCTCCATCATTTTGGACTGCGCCGTAATCATAGCAGCCTGACCAGCCATTTGAGCGGCATTTGCTTGCGGATCGGGCGGTGCGGGCTGATTAACAGTGTCACGCAACAGTGAAGTTGGGTTGCCCCAACCCAATGTAAGCAATGCTTCGCGATTAACGGCATCAAGATTGTACAAATCGGGCGCTTGTTGAGCCAATTGGATCAATGCGGTGACTTTCATCACGCGCTGAATGTGGCTGGCGGTGTTAGGGTCGGCTTGCGGCACCAATTCGTAGTTATCCAACGCCGAAAGGAACGTCTGTTCGTCCCATTTGCCGGCTGGACGCTTATTGCGTTGCCAAAATGAGTCGGGATGCTCCCTAAAGCATTGTGCAATAAGCTGAAACTCGTCAGCTTGTGCTGCGTGTAGACGTTTGTGAACGCTATTAAGCACCTTTTGCGCTTGTTCAATGATAGCAAGCGTGGTTCCAACGGGAGCATCTTGTTTACCTTCGCCCACTTGCATCTCAGCAGTGCCGCCAACGCGCTGACCGTACTGGCTAATCTGTTCAGCAAAAGTAGCTAATGCACCAGACGGCTCTTTGTACGGCAATGGCATGACAGATTGCTGAATTGACATACCCGCCGTATCAATTTGAGCGCCGCCGCCGGGTGGAATGCGAAAAATGTTGCTATTTTGGCGACCAGAAGTCTTGGCATACAGAAAACCGGGGAAGTTTGCGTACATACCGGCATCTAAAAGTTCGCGCCACACCGCTGTGAGGGCGTTTGTAGTGTTGCCAAGGATATGCAGTAGACCCATACCATAAAATTTTAAGCCGGGGATAAAGTCATATTTAACAAAATGGCTAGTAGCTTCGGGCAAATCTTCTTCATCTTCCGCATAATTGCGAACAATGTTGAGAATTTTCTTTGACGACACGTCAATTGTCACGCGATATGGCACTTCAAGGCCAGTCACTTCGCCGTCAATCTTATGTTCGTAGCCACTTACGTCCAGTTCACAATAGCATTCGTAAATCTCACGGTCGCGATCTTCTGCCACCATTACGTCCGACTGTGTTCCCTGAATGGCAGACTTTTCAAGCTGAACTGCGTCAAGTATCTTTTGCTTAGGTTCGCCAAGTTCAATGTCGCGATACGCGCCAATAATTTGCATACGCTTAACAACGGATGGGCGCATTGAAATGCGGTGCGTAACCCGTCGAGCGTTAGAAATGTCGGTGGCTTCGTTGTTTACAATCAAGTCGTCCGCATCAACCGTTTCAGAAACGGGGCGATTCCGTAACGGACAATAGTAAACTTTTTTGAAGGACGATCCGCCAAAACCCAACATGAACAACATTTTGTCGGTGTCTGGGTAATATTCTTTTGCGGTTACGGTTAGGTAGTGATTAAAATCGCGCTCAAGATATTCCGCCTGTTGGTCAACGTCTGGCGAATCTTTGTTGCTATCTACGCGAACCTTTACAGGCCCGTCCGTTGGCAATAGTTCCGCACGAGCATTCGCCTGAAAGCGCAAGACGGATTCAAGCAGGAGCGGGTGTCGTATACGGGACATTCCCTCGACAGGTGCGCCATCTGCCGTGCCTTGCTGACCCGGTATTTCAATTTTAAGGCCCAGAAGTCGCAAACCCTGCGCACGATCTTCAATCCACTCTTTGCGAGAATCAATATCTTCTTCAATGCCCTTGATAAGCAATTCGGCAATGCGGGACAGTTCATTCTCGTCAATGTCTTCCGCAAGATTGGCAAACCACTCGTCTTGATCTTTTCGTTTAACCGACTGAATAGGCTTGCCATCCAGAGACACGCTAATAGAGCCGTCCCCGTGATCAATCCTAAGAACATTGCCACTAGCGTCCAATTCAGGTTGGTCAACGTCATCGTCTGCATCCATTACGACAACAGTGTCCTGACCCTCATTTGAGGGGTCATCCTGCTGGTCCTGATCAAGGCGAAGGTTGGGGACGAGTCCGGGCGTAAGGGCCATGTGCAACTTCCTGTTGGAATAACTTGCACACTATAGGCTAATTACGCTCTATTCGCAAACCCTTCAACGCCATCTTCATCAGGAAGATCAATAGAAGGCTTGTTTAGAGCCTCTAGCATACGCAATAATTCAAGGCGCAAATCGTCTTTTGTGTCACCCCAAGGCTTCACTGAGTCGGATGTCATGCCCTTAATATTGCCATCACCATCATAAAATACTTCGTGAATGGCATAGCCAACGTCTGGGTCGCCAAACAAATTGCGAGTTTCGTATTTAACTACGCGATGATTCCACGTCATTTTGCGTCTCCTTTATAAGACGCTTGCTTATTTACATGGTATGCAAGTTGCCGTCAAGTGCTTGTGCTAACGCCGTAATAACTGACACTGCAACTGACCGTTTAATACAAAGTTCGTGTATTTTTCTGTCAATATAAACGGTAACTTTTATGTAACCGTTGCCCAAGTCATTTGCGACAAGTGCTTCAATCTTCTTTGTCGGCTCTGTTGTCATGGCCCAATCATCCCGCAATAACCGTGCGTTTCACTGTACCCAACGGCTGGCAATTCTTCAGATACGGTTTCATCTTCCCACTGCCTATTCCAACGCCAAGCTGCGCACTTGCTTGCAATGCATGGGCGACCAACTTCAACATTTCCAATGCGGACAAAGCGCCCCGGCGTACCCTGACCAACTCCCATAGGGCAAACAATTGCTGCCATTTGGTCTGGTGTCATCAAATGCGGGTTTTCAATCACTGCGTTCTCCTGTATAGGTTGTTTTACATACCATGCAATTAAACGGGGTACAATGGCATACTATCCTTATTCCCACGCCACTCTCGATTGGACGCGAGTTCGGCAGTCCGCTCAGCGCCTCGCTGAAGCATGCCAGTGCCACGCAGCCAATTTAATGCTTGCGTTACCGTATCGTGTAAGTCGTCATGTTTCCCCTTGGGGAATGTGGCGCATTGAGCCACAACCATTTCGGCCCACACCCGAAACACGTCTCCGCCCTTGTCCGTTGGGGCAACAACCATCCCCTCCGAAAACAAGTGCTGAACCGCATAAGTTCTGGCGACCTTATCCATTCCCTTCGGGTCAATGAGCCGTACGCCGTAATCTTCGTAACCGAATAGGCGGCGCATTTCTTGGCTGACGGAAATGCCAGACGCTTTGTTTTCAATGAGCAAAAAGTCAATTTTCCACTCTTTGGCTGACGCGCCAATCTTTTGCACCAGTTCGTGCAATTCCATGCGGCCTTGCCAAGCATGCATTAAAATAGCTTTGGGAATATCCGCTTCACGCTCTTCGGACGAAATACGTGTCCAATTTCCAGACATTTCATTGCCGACAACGCCAGTAGTTGGGCCTGAGTCGCGATACACTCCCCAAATAGTGCAAGCAGAAAAGTCACCCTCAAACTCCTTCGCACCAAACGCCGTATCTACGGACGCTACAACAATCTCAAGGTTGTGTGGAAACTTTTCTTTAGTCCACTCGCCCCACCACTCACGTTTTAAAATGCCGCCCCCGGTCGGTTCCGGTCTTTGTTGAAGTTGTCCTGCTGTTGCATATGGTCCAAGAGTTTTCTCAAGGAGGGTGACTTCTTCGTCACCGAAGCGTTCGTCCCATAAAAGCTGACCTTCTTCAGTCCTCTCGTCAGTCCAGATAACTGCCTGTCCGTCATTAAATTCCGCAGGAACAAGAACATTATACGTCCTCCTAGCTGGTTCAAATCGCATGGGCAAACAAAGGTGCGTCCAGTTGCCAATATCCTTGGACAAAATGTGTCCAGTAATATCTTGTTCCGAAAGCCTCTGTTGGATAACGATTTTAACGCCATTCTTGGGGTCGTTCAAGCGGGTTGACCACGCCATGTCCCACCACTCTATGGTTGAGTGGATGATAGCGTCAGAATTGGCTTCCTGCGCGTTATTAGGGTCGTCAGCAATAAGGTAATTGCCGCCCAGACCAGTCGTAGCCGATCCGACCGATACCGTATTGCGGATGCCGCTCTTGTTGTTTTGAAAGCGCGTTTTGGTGTTTTGATCACCAACCAGACTGAATCTGTCGCCCCAAAGCGTTTGATACCATTTGCTTTCAATCAGCCGCCGGCATTTAACGGAATCCTGCACCGACAAGTTCATGGCGTAAGACGAGTGCAGAAATTGCATGCCGGGGCCGGAAGTGGGCGACTTTAACTTTTGCGCCCACACCCACGCTGGGAACATAGTCCCAGTAATCGTGGACTTTGAAAAACGTGGCGGCACGTTAATGATTAGATTCCTAATATAGCCATCAGCGCAAGCTTGCAGATGTTCGCAAATGGCTTGCAATGCAAAGCCGCCTTCAGCAAACGGGGCAGAATCAATTTCCCGCCACGCTCGCTGGGTAAAGCCGTACAGGCTTTCTTCGTAGTTAGCCGCCTTGGCTTGACGATATAAGTCACGCCGCTGGCCTTCAGTCATCTTTTCAAGGTCAAATTTCATGCATCTGGTTTACAGTCTGCAAAAAACTATATCAAGCAACCTTGTTTATGGTAATTTTGGGCCTCAAACCTTTTAGACGTTTGACGGCACTTTCTGGATAAGCCCGACCAATATGCATAATGGACAGGATTTGCTCTACTTTGCGGCGGCGTTCTTTGTGTTCGTATAGATCGCCACTAATAAGGTCGTATTCAATGTTTTTCATAACCTCAATAGTTTTGTTGCATGCCGCCAGTATTGTATCGTAAGTCAAATCGTCTAGCCACGAAGCTTTGATAAGAAAGTTTGCTTCCTTTTCCGACTCCGTTAATTTGTCATCTTCTTTTTTATTCTTTGGTATCATACCAAATTCTGATATATATTCGGTTACTATATCGTTAAGCGTAACTGCTGCCGCCATATTCACAAAGTCTTGGTTCATTTTTCTTTCCTCACATTGTTTAACGCCGCATTTGCAACGTCTTTGCAATCTACAACATAATCTTTGGTCAGGATTTGTTCTAATGCGACACTCATTGTCGTGTTGTCGCCCATAATGGCGTGAATAGAATCAGCCACTTCATCTAGCCCTTGCTCCCGGCACCGTAAGCACCAATCCCAATAAATTGGAAACCGTTTAGTCATCATCAATGCCAATGACTTGGAGGCTTTCACGCATATCAAGCCAAGCATTAATAAAGGTTTCCCGCATGGTTTCGTAACGGTCTATTTCCGCCTTGCGCTCCAAAAGCAAATCAGCCGCCGCCCACTCAAGGGTTTGTTCTTTTGGAAGCGTAGATACGCCAGAGCGGGGGTCACGGTTAGAATTTTCGCATTCAACAGCTTGCTCGCGCAGTTTCTTTTCAATTTCAGACGGGAACAAAAATGGGTCAATGTTTTGATATACGTCACTGACGTATGCATTTGACTGTTTTGCATCACGCTCACGCTCGCGCATCCATGCCTCAAACCATTCACGTATTTCACTCATCACTTACTCTCCTTCAGTGCGGCACGGGCGCGAAGAATGCGTGTCTGCAACAAAGTGACATCTTTTTCTTTTGCCTTTTCTGTTTCAGAAAGCAGGTATTCCGCATGTTGTAAGAGTTCCTTACAAGTTGTCCGCAACCGTTCAATCTCATTGGCGGCGTCGGTAATTGTTTTTGGCATGAGCCGTAACGCTTCCCGCAACCGTTCAATCTCGTTGGCGGCTTCTTTTGAAATGTCAGCGGCATCATTTGGATAATATATGAAATTCAATTCACGCAACCGTTCTACAATATCCATCACTTAGCCTCCTTCAGTGCGGCACGGATAAAAGGTATAACAATTGAAGCAAATACAACTGCATATAATTTACCCAATATTTGACCGCCAATAAAATCCATTGAACCAAAAGCAATCAAAAGAAATGCAGCACTGTCAATAACAGCTCCAACTGCTCCCGATGCCAACAAAGCCAATGTTAACCGTTTTTGCGCCAGTGGCGTGTAGACGGCAAAATCTGCCAATTCTGATAAGATAAACGATGCAACACTTGCCAAAACAATAAATGGGGAAGCCAACAAATATGAGACAACTGCACCAACACCAATTGCAATCAAGCCCCACCGCCATCCAGCAACCATTTGAATAGCATCGCGTAACATTAAAGACGCGCCAATAACCAAAACTCCAGATGGTGCCAATAACCCAAAACCCATTGGCAATAAGCACGGTCCGTTTGGAATGCACTCGCCAATGTTACCAATCATCCAATTGGCTAAAGGTATACAAACTGCATACGCAGCGATTAAAATCCATTTCATTTTTATGCCCTCACTGTTGTTTTAATGCCAGAATGATAACCAACGGTTGTTGTTATACACCGCAATTCCCTTGCCAATTCAAATGTCATTTTTTCTTGGTATTGCGTTTTTTCTTTAAGTTTTTTTACAACTTCTATAATTTTTTCAACTTCAATTATATCGCTACTTTCTAATGTTACCTCATATCGGTCTCCTTTAAAATCTACAGGGCATTTTGTTTTTATTTCAAACTCATAAAGACATTTCATATCAGTTCCATTTGTTCAGCTTGGATTGTCCACGTTGATGGGCATTGTTGTCCATCCCATTTGTCTGCCATCATTCTAGGGTTTTTGTGAGGCAAATGGTGGTTTCTAGCAATGTCTGTACTATCAACACTTGCAAAAGGCCACCGTTTTCCAGAACACGCCATACCACGAAGCATATGAACATAAGGCATTCTTCTATGTTTAATTGATATGGCATTCCAAGCAATGTCCATTCGGTGACACCAAGAGTCCGATAAAACGCTGCTATATTCCGCCGACGACCCCACGCACACCTTTGACCATCTTTCAGTTAACATAACTAATCTATCAACCGGCTCGTGCATATGCCAAACTGGCGCACCTTTATCACCGTGGGGCCATTGCAAAATTAATTCATCTTGCACAGCGGCATCCGCCTCAACAACGTCTGGTATAATAGCCCAAGTAGTTGGAAAATCTAACCATTTGTCCGTCCAATCATAATATTTTGTCCAATTGGTTTCTTTCCCACTTTTCCATTTTGAAAAAGCACCGTTGTCTAACATTACAGACTGACCAATTTGATGGCAGCGAGTAACATCTCCCGGAGAAGCGTGCGAAACGCAAAAATGCCGACCAGACAATTCATAAAGTTTTGCTATTGGGGTGATAGGAGTTCCATGATAATGAATCACCACTGCACCTCCCCGTTAATAACAATATGCTCTCTTGTCCGATTGCCGTTCTCGTCTTCCCAAATCGCCCACACGTTATCAGGCTCAAATTCGTATCGGATAAGCGTTTTCATTTCGGTGGCTCCGGTAATGGCATCCAATGGGTGGGTAAAGGCAATGCTTCATTGCACATATTTGCTTGGGTTTCTTCTTGAAAAAACGCAACACTTGAGCACATTTGCCAACCGCCAAATATGGAAGGATTATGCATGGCAATGCCAATTTGATGCAATTTCCTAATCAAAATAGGTTTATCTTTTGGCGCTGTTTCAATCGGTTGCCATTCAGTCATGACCGCACCATCCCGCAATAGCCGTGAGTCAATGGTTCTTCAGGGGTAAGCGGCAATTGCAACATTTTGCCCTGCATTAGGTCTTGATGACCAACTGGTCGCCACCGCCAAGCCATGCACTTGGGGCCAAGGCACGTTTGGTAAACAATGCTGGGGTTCTGCCTTCCCATTGACATTACGCAGCCAACTTCTCGCGCTTCTTCGGGCGTTACGTAGTGCGGGTTGTCAGTCGTATTGTAGTTGCTCGTCGTCATTTTTGTCCTCGTTTGCGCTAATGGTTAACTTGGTTATTTTGGAGTAAGCGGCAATTATGGCTTTTTGATGTTCAACTGTGTTAATGAGTTTGTAGTGATCCTTTTCAAGGTGGGATATTCTCATCTTCAGCACGTCAATGTAGCGCATCATTGGGTCTTCAGTCATTTTGGTGGCTCCGGTAATGGCATCCAGTGGGTGGGCTGTCTCATTGGAAGATATGTGTCTTGATAACACCATTCAGGTTGGACAACACTCCAACAACCTATTTGAATCCCATACTTATTATATACCAGAACATTCTGCCCATCCTTTGGCGCTGTTTCTATTGGTTGCCATTCAGTCATTGCACTGTGTCCTCAGCTTTGTGATTGCTTTCCATGATGATGGACGCAAATAGCATGGCTGCCTGACTGCGGTCTGGTTCACTCATATTGTCAAGCACAGTCTTGGTAAACGCTGACAGGATACTAAGCACCGTGCCAAGGGTAAGTCCGTCAACTGCCAGACCAATGGCATCAAATGCCTTGATGTGCTTTTCGCGCTTTTTCTTTTCCATGTGTTCTTTAAGGTCTATGGTCATTTAACTTCCTCATTCTTTCATTTTGACGTTCTACGTATTCTCTGGCTTCGCGCATTTGTTCTTTGCAAAATTCA
>Ga0007824_1000326_pt1 | contig 13501 bp, 14 predicted proteins | sample CryBogCBE05Oct08_FD_71225 | JGI IMG/M metagenome (GOLD analysis project Ga0007824, IMG submission 71225) | Freshwater microbial communities from Crystal Bog, Wisconsin, USA - CBE05Oct08 | ecosystem: Environmental > Aquatic > Freshwater > Lake | place: Crystal Bog, Wisconsin, USA | collected... | reverse complement strand
CCAGGTAAGAACCTTAAAGATATCGGTGGCGGTAACTTTTATTAATATTTGGGGCGGATTTGCCCCATTTATTGCATTAGTAAGAGTATGAGAGACATATTAAGCGAGATTCTGAAAAGAATTAAAACCGCAAACAATGAGATGACGGAAGCTATCGCTTCTGGCATTAATATACACACTTTTGATTCGTATCAAAGGTATGTAGGTAAGCGTGAGGGTTTATCCGATGCCCTAGCGATTATTGAGGCAATATTATCGGAGGATGACGAAGACCTGTAGAGGTTAAGGAGTTTGCCGTATGGCAATAGACTATAAGCAAAATGAAGAACCAGATTTACGGACGGAATTGGAGTGTTTTCCGATTGTAGACCCTGGTATAGAGGTAGCTGGAGACAGAGTATTGGTTCAGTTACGTAGACAAAAAGTAAAAAGCAAAGGCGGCATCATTTTTGTTGATGAAACTCAACAAACATTGAAGTTCAATGAGACAGTAGCCAAAGTAGTACAAGTTGGACCTTTAGCATATAAATCACCAGACACATTAGAGCCTTGGATTGAAGGGCCTTGGTGTAAAGAGGGTGATTTGGTAAGGACAATTAAGTACGGTGGTGACCGTTTTGTTGTAGACCCAAGTGATGATGGTGGTGCAGTGGTATTTATTACATTGCAAGCACGTGAAATCATATCTCGCATTAAGAATTTTGAATATGCGCAGAAAATGAAAGCTTTTGTGGACTAATTTTGAAAGAAAATTATGAGTGAAAATGAAAAGGATATACCCGTCAAGGAAATGGAAGACGGTTCTGCTTTAGTAAAGGTAGACCTACCAGAAGAAATTGACGAAGGAGAAGTAAAGCCCGTTAAAAATAACGACAGAGACGATGACGACGAAGATGATGACGACGAACATCACGACTCTGACGATAATGAGGGTGAATCAGATGAAGAGCGCGAAAAAATTCGTGAAGCTCGTAGAGAAGAACGTAAACTCAAGAAAGAATTAAAGAGACAACGTGAAATCTCTGCAAAAAACAAGATTACCGCACTTGAGCGCCGTAATGCCGAGTTAGCTGAACGTCTTGCTAAAGTTGAAAACACAGCAGTATCATACCAATTTGCTCAATTGGACAAGTCTATTGAAGACGAAGCCGCTAGAGTTGAATATGCTAAGTTAAAACTGTTGCAAGCGACACAAGCAAATGACGCAAACTCTCAAATTGAATATTTAGAAGAGTTAACAGAAGCAAAACAACGCTTACAGCAAGCTCAGTACTATAAAAAACAACAGGTTGAGCAAGCCAAGGCACCAAAACAAAATGTGCCAACGCCAATCGCCACAGAAGTTCAGCAATTAGCTACAAAATGGTTAAAAAAGAACTCTTGGTACGACCCTCAAGCTAGAGATACAGATAGTAGAATTGCCAAAGTAATTGACCAAGAACTTGTTGCAGATGGTTGGGATCCTTCCGATGGTGAATATTGGGAAGAGTTAGATAACCGATTAAAATCACGTTTACCGCACCGTTATGCTAGTAAAGGTAACAAAGAAGGCAAACGTTCAGCCGGTCCAACAGCATCTAGTCGTGTAGCTACCGAATCGAGCATGAAACCAGGCTCAATTCGACTAAGCCCCGAGCGTGTCCAAGCAATTAGAGATGCTGGAGCATGGGACGATGTAGAAAAACGAAACAAAATGATTCGTGCATATGCAATGTACGATCGTCAAAATAAAGGTTAATTATCATGGCAAATACAAGAATCAAACGTGACTTAGAAGATCGTCTATTAGATAGGATCGAAGAAACGAAAGAAAGAGTCCTCTCTGAGGATCCAGAAGCAATATCAAAAAAGGAACGTGTAGCTGCGTTTCGTGATAAATGGCAAAACAGTGCATTACCTGATTTGTCTCCAGGTATTTTACCTGGGTTTCACCTGTGTTGGTTATCCACCACAAACAATTATGACAGTATCGACAAACGCATGGCGTTGGGTTATGAGCCAGTGAAAGCCTCGGAATTAGGTAAGGGCTTTGAAAACTTAGGCAAGATGAGCTCGGGCAAGTTTGAAGGCTGTATTAGCTGTAATGAGATGGTTCTCTTTAAATTACCAGATGAAATCTATCAAGAAGTGATGAGAATGTTGCACCTCGAGGATCCCCTTGAGCATCAACGTAATATTACCGCGCAAGTTCGGAGCACAGCTCAAGAGGGCAAAGGTGGTAGATCTATTCTTGAAGGAGGCATTTTGGAAATGGAAAAGGAAACTGCCAAAGCGAATAGTAATATTCGGTTTTCATAACAAACTTCAAAACAAAGGAAAAACAAATGTCTGCAACATTTCAACCCTTTGGCCTGAAACCTGTATATCATCCAAGTGGATTAGATCGTGCAGTACCATTCGTTGGTACAAACACATACGTTCCTGGAACATCATACAGTGCTCCTTACTCGTTGTCATCTGGCCAGTCTTTCTGGCAGTTTCAACCAGTAGCGATTAATTCTTCAGGTCAATTAACCATTGCTAACCAAACTGCTTCTAGCGGTAAAGTTTATGGCGTATTTGACGGTGTAGAGTACACTAACTCTGACGGTCGTCGTTCTGTAGCTAAATATGCTGCTAAAACCACACTAGATGCTTCTACAAACATCGTTTTCTGGATTTTCACAGACCCAGCACTCGTATATGAAGCTCAAGTTAATGGTTCTGCAACTTCTGCTGCAATCGGTACTGAGTACAACTTTGACACAACAACTGGTTCAACTGTAACTGATGGCTATGCTATCGGTAACGGTGGTGCAGGTTTCTCAACTACAGCGTTGTTAGCAACTGCTGTTGGTTCAGGTAACCAAGGCCAGGTACGTGTGGTAGGACTAGGACGTGAAGTAGCTTACCCAGCTGGTAACACAAACCAGTGGGGCGACGCTTACACAATCGTTCAAGTTCAAATCTGCAATAACCAGTTTGCCGCTCCGTCGACATCGGTTTAATTAACAACGAAAGGAACTAACACATGGCAACCCCAATGCGTAGTACAGACTTTCGTGCGGTAGTCGAACCGATTATCAACGAAGTCTTTGATGGTGTATATGAGCAACGTGCTGATGAGTGGAAAGGATTCGTAGAACAAATCCAAGGTATTCCACGTAACTATCACGAAGAAGTAATGTTATACGGTATGAATGCCGCTCCTGCGATGCCTGACGGAACTCCTGTCAGCTATGACCAGGGCGGTACATTGTATATCACTCGCTTCATTTATCAAATCTATGGTTTAGCATATGCTTTAACCAAAGTATTGATGGAAGATGGTGATCACATTCGTATCGGATCAACATTCGCTAAACACTTAGCACAATCTATGATTGAAACTAAAGAAACATTATGTGCAAACATTTTGAACTTTGCTTTCACATCTGGATATGTTGGTGGTGATGGCGTAACATTGATTAACACAGCTCACCCAATCGCTAACGGCGCTTCTTACTCTAACCAGTTATCTACAGCTGCTTCTTTGAGCCAAACTTCTGTTGAACAGATGTTGATTCAAATTCGTTCTGCTGTTGACAACAACGGTAAGCGTATCCGCTTGAAGGCAGAGCAGTTAGTTGTTCCTCCAGCACTCGAGTTCCAGTCTGAGGTTATCCTCAAGTCTGTTCTCCGTTCTGGTACAGCTGACAATGATTTGAACCCAATCAAGTCAACAGGTATGTTACCAAAAGGTACACACGTTGTTACTCGTTTGAGCTCAAGCAAAGCTTGGTGGATTCAGACTGATGCTGAAAATGGACTCATGCTCGTTATGCGTCGTCCAATGGAGAAATCCATGGAAGGTGATTTCGAAACTGATTCTATGCGTTATAAGGCTACAGAGCGTTATGCTACTGGTTGGCACGATGCGCGTAACATTTTCGGAACAGCTGGTTTGTAATCAAACCTTTGCAACATCAAAAAAGCCACTTTTTAGTGGCTTTTTTGTTTTTTAGGGCGGATTTGTCTATTTTTTTGCATTAGTAGGTATAGGAAGCTCGCCCCCAACAGGACCCTGTCACTTCCCAGGGTTACGATCAAGCGACTGAGTGGGGCTATAAACTCTTGATAGGAAACAATTCAAATGTCAGTAACATTTAATCAACCAATTCGTGTATATAAATACAACAACCCAACAAACAACGGCGTAATCGCTCCAGATAACTCTGGTGCAGTAAGCGCAACTCAACAAGTTTCTTTCTCTGGTGTTAATGCCGCTGGTGCCATTACTACTTATGGTATTGGTAGTGCCGCATCTTCAACAGATCAAATTTGGTTACCAGCTGGTTCTATTATCAGCAACGTTCGTTTATTTGAAACAACAGCACCTTCTGCATTTACTGGAATGGTTATCACTGTTGCTGTAAACGGCACAAGCGTAGGTACAATTACTCCAACAACAACTGGTGGTGCTATTGCAATTTCTTTCACAGCAACTGCAGCTGTTGCGGCTTTATTAGCAAACGTTGGAACAAGCGACGTACAAGTAACATTCACAGTTGGTACAACTTCTGGTGTAACTGGTACATTGGCTGGTGTATTTGATGTAAGCTACACAGCACGTAACTATGACGGTTCTATTACTAACGTTGGCCAAGGCTACACAAATAATTAATTACCTAGGGAGCAGTGCTCCCTATTTTAACTTTAAAGGAAATTAATTATGGCGCTCGTAACAAACTTACAACAACACCCATCAATTATGCCCTCTGTAACCATGCAGGGCGCATATGAGCCATTTGATCTTCAAGTAGCTCGTAATCAAATTGCAGGACATCAAACACTTAGTTTGTTTGGTTATCAATCTGCGGTCGGAAATACTGCAATCCCTATTTGGGAAAATGCAACAACATATACTTATATTACTTCAGCATCAACTTTAACTTTAGTAAGTACTTCTGCATCTGATAACACTTCAGCAACTGTATTTATCTCTGGATTAGATTCAAATTTTAACCCCATTTCAGAAACATTAGCACTTAATGGTATTACTGGAGTCGCAACTGTAAATAGTTATTTTAGAGTTAATAGTTTATTAATGACTTCTCCAGGAACGGGGCAATCTACTAACGTTGGTACTATTACATTAAAACAAAGTAGTAATATTGTTGCTCAAATTAATCCAGGAATTGGTAAATCACAAAGCACTATATACACTGTTCCAGCGGGTTATACATTTTATTTGGATTTTGCAGAAGTAAATACTTCAAATAGCTACACATCTGCAAATATTGTGACTTATAAAGTGCAAGCAAAAAATAACGTTACTGGTGTGACATTAAATGTTTTACAACAACCATTTGTGTCTATTTATACAGCAAATAGATCTTCTGATCCATTTATGTATGCTGAAAAAACAGATATTCAATGGCAATTGGTAACAAGCACATCTACTACAGTTGTTGCTGGTGTAATTATTGCGGGTAAATTAATTAAACTAGACGGCCAATCCGCTTAAAGGGCAATTAAATGCCAGTCTACATTGATACTCGAGGAAATTCTGTTCTATCTGTGGCGGTCTGTGACCGCTGCAATAGAAAGTTTGCTTATGTAGACTTAATGCCAGACCCAAACTTCCCTGGTATGCGAGTATGCAAGGATGATTTAGATAACTTTGACCCATGGCGTTTACCTGCACGACAAACAGAAAACATTGCATTAAGATTTCCACGTCCAGATGTTTCAGTGGCTACCGGACCAATTGGTGGTAATCAGTTATTAACAGAAAACGGATTTCAAAATAATAATTCTGTTTTTGTAACTGGAAATAATACATACGCCGGACAAACTGGTGATTTAAGTTTAGATAGTACTTATCAATTTTTTCCATCATCAACAATACCAACGCTATATTCAGTAGCACCAAATAGTGGTACAAAAGCTGGTGGAACAAACATTACTATTAGTGGTACAAATTTTGTTAACATTACCAATATAACTTTAGGTGGTGTTAATATAGCATCCTTTAGTGTTGTAAGTCCAACACAAATAAATGCAGTAACTCCAGCCTATGCAATTACTGGTGTAGTAGATTTATCCGTATTTTCAACATTCGGCACATCTACTTTGCATGGTGCATTTACCTATACTACATAAGAATAACAAATGTCTGATCAAAGTATAACCCAATTACCAATTGCTTTTAACCTAACAGGTCAAGAGCAAACTGTAGTTGTGCAAGGAGGAGTAACTAAGCAGGCTTCTGTTTCACAGATTGCCAATGCTGCTTCGCCTGGTAAATTAATTACTAATATTACATATAGCCCAGAAAACGGCGATTTGTATATTTATTACAGCGACGGAACAACAGCAGTTATTGGTCCTGTTTCTGGCTCGTCGGGTTATTCTGGATTATCTGGCTATAGTGGTTATAGTGGAAAATCTGGATATTCTGGTTCTGGTATATCAGGCTACTCTGGCTATTCTGGGTATTCTGGATTTAGTGGTTTTAGTGGTCAAGGACCATCTGGTTACAGCGGTATATCTGGCTACAGTGGCTATTCTGGCGTATCTGGTTATTCTGGATATTCTAGTTTCAGTGGATACTCTGGTATATCTGGTTATAGTGGTTTCTCTGGCATATCTGGTTATAGTGGATATTCTGGCACATCTGGTTATAGTGGTTCTGGAGTAAGTGGTTATAGCGGATATTCTGGATTCAGTGGATGGAGTGGTATATCAGGATTTAGTGGTATATCTGGCTATAGTGGCATATCTGGTTACAGCGGCATATCAGGCTATAGTGGTTCTGGGGTATCTGGTTATTCTGGATTTAGCGGTATATCTGGTTATTCTGGCTATAGTGGCATCTCTGGTTTTTCTGGCTTTAGTGGCTGGAGTGGTATATCTGGCTATAGTGGTATAAGTGGATATTCTGGTATCTCTGGCTATAGTGGTTCTGGCGTATCTGGTTATAGTGGATTCAGTGGTATATCTGGTTATTCTGGCTATAGTGGCATCTCTGGTTTTTCTGGATTTAGTGGCTGGAGTGGCATATCTGGTTATAGTGGTATAAGTGGATATTCTGGTATATCTGGTTATAGCGGTTCTGGTGTATCTGGATATTCTGGATTTAGTGGTATATCTGGTTATTCTGGATTTAGTGGTATATCTGGTTATAGTGGATACAGTGGATTTAGTGGTATATCTGGCTATAGTGGCATAAGTGGATACTCTGGTATATCTGGTTATAGTGGTATCTCTGGCTATAGTGGTATATCTGGATACAGTGGCTTCTCTGGCATATCTGGTTACAGTGGGTTTTCTGGTATATCTGGCTTCTCTGGTATATCTGGATACAGTGGCTTTTCTGGTATATCTGGCTTCTCTGGCATATCTGGTTACAGTGGCTTCTCTGGTATTTCTGGCTATAGTGGCATATCTGGTTATAGTGGCTTCTCTGGTATATCTGGTTACAGTGGCTTTTCTGGTATATCTGGCTACAGTGGTTTCTCTGGTATATCTGGTTATAGTGGCTTTTCTGGATACAGTGGTATAAGTGGTTATAGTGGCACATCTGGCTACAGCGGCACATCTGGATACAGCGGATATTCTGGAGCTCAAGGAACATCTACTGTAGCATTCCAATATAAAGCAAATACAACAGCAACAACAGGATATCCTGGTGATGGTTATTTGTTATGGAATAATGCCACACAAATTAGTGCAACAACTGTAAGTGTTTCACATTTAACAACGCTCGGTATTGATATTGATATTTACTTAGCACAGTTAACACAAACACAAGAATTTATTATTCAAGACCAAGCCAATAGTGATAACTATCAAATTTGGCAAATTACAGGAACACCAACTAATACAAATCCAAGCACATCAACAAGCTATTGGAATTACCCAGTAACTTTAATAAAATCATTAGGTACTGGAACGACTAATATACCAAATAACGAACCCGTTATTTTAGGTGTTGTTAATGGTGTAAGTGGATTCTCTGGTTTTTCAGGCTATTCTGGATATAGCGGTAAATCTGGTTTCTCTGGTATATCTGGCTATAGTGGTTTCTCTGGTATATCTGGCTATAGTGGATACTCTGGTATATCTGGCTATAGTGGTTTCTCTGGTATATCTGGCTATAGTGGATATTCTGGTATATCTGGCTACAGTGGCTTCTCTGGTATATCTGGCTATAGTGGCTTTTCTGGCATATCTGGCTACAGTGGCTTCTCTGGTATATCAGGCTATTCTGGTTCTGGCGTATCTGGTTATAGTGGATTCTCTGGTATTTCTGGTTATAGTGGCTTTAGTGGCATTTCAGGCTATTCTGGCTCTGGTGTATCAGGTTATTCTGGTTATAGCGGTATAAGCGGTTTTAGTGGCATTTCAGGCTATTCTGGTGCTGTAGGTACATCTGGATACTCTGGCTATAGTGGCTATTCTGGTATTAATGGTGCAACTGGACCGACAGGTACATCTGGTTATTCTGGCTTTAGTGGCTGGAGCGGTATATCTGGCTACAGCGGTATTAATGGTTCAACTGGACCAACTGGCACATCAGGATACTCTGGAATATCTGGCTATAGTGGATATTCTGGTATTAATGGTTCAACTGGACCAACTGGTACATCTGGTTATTCTGGTTTCAGTGGATTCAGTGGGATATCTGGTTACTCTGGTATTAATGGTTCAACTGGACCAACAGGTACATCTGGTTATTCTGGAATATCTGGATATAGTGGATATTCTGGTATTAATGGTGCAACTGGACCAACTGGTACATCTGGTTACTCTGGTTATAGTGGTCAAGTAGGAACATCTGGCTATAGTGGTATAAGTGGATTTAGTGGTATATCTGGTTATTCTGGATATAGTGGATTGGGTTATTATAATTTAACCTCTACTACATCTGTAACAATTGGTACTGGTTCTAAATCATTTACAACCAACTTATCATCACCAACACAGACAGCGTTTGCAGTAGGACAATATGTACGTGTTTATTACACTACAACACCGACCAGTTACATGGAAGGTAATATTACAGCGTTTAGTGGTACAGCTTTAACAGTTAACGTTTTGTATACCGCTGGTTCTGGCACATTTGCAACATGGACAGTTACTGCTATAGGCACTTCTGGTACATCTGGTTATTCTGGAACTAACGGAGCAACTGGACCTACAGGACCTACAGGACCTACAGGACCTACAGGACCAACGGGTACGTCGGGTTATTCTGGTGCAACTGGACCCACAGGGCCAACTGGTTCACCTGGACCCACAGGACCAACTGGTTCACCTGGGCCAACTGGACCTACAGGACCTACTGGTACATCAGGCTACTCTGGATTTACTGGCCCTACAGGACCTACAGGACCTACAGGACCTACAGGACCCACGGGTTCACCTGGACCAACTGGTTCACCTGGACCTACAGGCCCAACCGGACCTACTGGTACATCTGGTTATTCTGGATTTACAGGACCTACTGGGCCCACAGGACCAACTGGTTCACCTGGACCAACAGGGCCTACAGGGCCTACAGGACCTACTGGACCTGCTGGACCAAACCAATTACCATCGACAGGACCATTTTTTCAAAATGCTAATACATTGTCATCTAATTTGACAATTTCAGGTTATAATGGAATGGCAGCTGGACCTTTAACAATTAACACGGGTGTAACATTAACCGTAGCTACAGGATATAGAGCAGTCATTGTATGAGTCATTTACCTATTTGGTATCTTGGACAAATATCTGAAAATAAAATAGATATTGCAAACCAAGAACTTAAAAAAATTGAAACAAAAAAAGCAACTATGGGTCCAAATGGTGAAAGTTTGGATGTAGTTGGTAGAGATACAACAGTAGCTTTTGCAGATTTTAATCATTGGTTTGGATTAGAAATGTTTGAATTTGCTAAAAATGCTAATAAAAATTGTAACTGGGATTTTGATATAAATAATCACGAAGCATTACAGTATGCTGAGTATGGTCCCAAACAACACTATAATTGGCATGTTGACACTTTTCTTTTATCTGGTAAAATAGTAGATAGAAAAGTAACCGTTGTATGTTTAATGAATGACCCATCAGAATTTCAAGGTGGTGAATTTCAAGTAAGGTTGTATCAAGAGTATACAGCTCCCTTACAAAAAGGATCAATTATTGCGTTCCCTTCATTTCTAGAACATCGAGTAACACCTATTGTTTCTGGTGTTAGATATAGTGCTACGATGTGGCTAAACGGACCAAGATTTAAATAACAAGTTTGTAAAAACTTAGGAGAAAATATGAAATATAGTATCGTTATACCTACGTATAACAATTGTGAAAAATATTTAAAACCGTGTGTTGATTCTATTATCAAATATAGCAACATGGACGAGGTAGAGTTAGTTATCTCAGCAAATGGTTGTACAGATAATACACAAGATTATTTGCAAGATTTACATACTAAAATACCTCATATGACATCAGTCTGGGACGACGATGCGTTAGGGTTTGCTAAAGCAACCAACGCCGGTATTAAAGAGGCAAGAGCGGACAAGATTGTATTATTAAATAATGATACTGTTATCCTTGGTGACAATTGGTTAGAGCGTTTGGATGTTGGTGATATTAGTGCAGTATTGACAAAACATTCGGATATTACAAAAAGCTATTTTGGTATATTCTTTTGTGTGATGATTCAAAAACGTGTATTTGACGCTATTGGTTTATTAGATGAGCAGTACAACGTTGGTGGTTGTGAAGATATTGATTTTTGCTACCAAGCTGAATTGAATGGTTTTAAAATTGTAGACGTAGGATTTAGAGGTGATTTTCCAATTTACCATGTAGCAGAAGGTACAGTGCATGATGAAACATTGGTACAAAATTGGAAAGACACTTTTTATAAAAACGAATTAAAGTTAGCCAAAAAATACAATCCAGAGCATTATCGGTTTTTGTTATCTAACAACTATGAACGGGCTGTATTTTTAAAAGGTGATATGGTGTTTCCAAGAGAAACACAAAGATACGAATGGGCTGCAAGGAATTTGTTACCTGGCTCTGTGTTAGAAATTGGTTGTTCAACTGGCTATGGTTATCAGTTCTTACCAACCAGTACAACGTATTTGGGTTTAGATTATGACCCAATTATTATTGATGTGGCTAAAGAACAAGAGTGGTCTGACAACGCAACATTCTACCAAGCAGACATTAATACGTTTTATTTTGGGCGTTATGGCAACATTATAGCGTTTGAGGTAATAGAACACCTTGACAATGGTTTAGAGGTCGTAGAGAAGCTAAAACAGTACTGTAAACGCCTTTTAATCACGGTGCCGCATAATGAGCCTAAAGGTTTTTGGGGTGAGCATCACAAGTTGCATGGGTTAACTGAAAAAGATTTCCCTGGGTTTAAGTTTGCTTATATTAATTTTCATGGTGGTATCTCAAGCACAATGGTTCCAGTGGATAACGACAACCCAAGTAACCTAATGATTTGTGAGTGGACAAATGAATAGTATACTTTGTTCAGTAGCAACCCGCGGCAGATACTTTACAACACTGCCTTTAGTATTAAATGCAATTATCAACCAAACAAGACAACCAGATAAGTTGATTGTGTTTGATGATAATGATAACCCTCAAGACATGCGAAAAGAGATGATTTATTCATACTTTTTTCAGATGTTAGACATTAAGGGCATACCTTGGGAGTGGCGGTTTGCTGATAAAAAAGGTCAGCATCACATTCACCAAAAAGCCAATACAGAAGGCTATGACTTTGTTTGGCGTGTTGACGATGATGCTATACCAGAGCCTGAAGTATTAGACAATTTGTTTTATTGGATAGCATTTGAAGATAACGTTGGTGCAGTAGGTGGTTCAGTGTTAACCCCACCTTACATGCCAGATACAAGTCAAGTAACTGGTTTAATTGATAAGATTAACCAAGAACCTAACATCCAATGGGGTGTTATTAAAAAGGCAAAAGAAGTTGAACATCTTCACTGTACTTTTTTATATCGTGCTATGGTGCATGATTATAATTTGGGTTTGTCAAGGGTAGCGCACCGAGAAGAAACTTTGTTTACGTATGGTTTACATCAAAAGGGTTACAAGATTTTAGCAGTGCCGCATGCAACAACTTGGCACATGAAAAACCCGCAAGGCGGCATACGTATGGAATCAAACGCCGCATTGTATGAGCACGATGAAAGAATATTTAATAACATTTTGGCTTGTCGTGATAAAACAATTGTAGTGCTTAATTGTGGTCGTGGTGACCATATTGTGTTTAAGCACATACTGCCAGAAATTAAGAATGCGATGGTTTTTAGTTGTTACCAAGACATCATACCTGGCAACACAATAGCAGACGCAATGAATTATTTTGGTGACATTGATCAGTGGAATATCTATAAGAAGATGGATCAGTGGAAGTGGAAAGACAGTTTGGATAGTGCGTTTAGGAAGATGTACTTATGATTATCATAGCTCCATACGCCCAGAAATTAAGAACTGGCAAACTAAACCCAAAGAATTATCCATATTGGAAAGAGTTAATCGCTATGATTGACGAACCAATTATCCAAGTTGGAGTTGAAGGTGAAGAGCAACTTGTTAATGATTTTAGAAAAAATCTTTCAATGAACGAGTTGTGTGAATTATTAAAAGAATGTCGTACATGGATATCATGTGACAGTTTTTTACAGCATTTAGGTTGGGATCAAGGTAAAAAAGGAATTGTGTTGTGGGGGCCATCTGATCCATTAATATTTGGGCACCCAGAAAACATTAATTTATTAAAAGACAGGTCTTACTTAGTTAAAAATCAATTTCTTTGGTGGGAAGCAACAGAACATCAAAATGAGCGATTTGTTGAACCACATATCGTTTTAGAATATCTAAAGGAATAAAACATGGCAGCTTCGGGCTATACAGAAATACAACTATATAGTAGCTCAACATCTGGCGTTGTACCATCCGCGGCAAATCTTGTCGTTGGTGAATTGGCTATCAACTCTTATGATGGTAAATTATACTACAAATCAACCGCAACTGGGACTAGTGGTAACGTTGTGCTATTGGCATCTGCAGCTGGTGCTGTAGCGGCAACCAATATTTCTGGTGGTACTTCTGGTCAGATACCTTATCAAAGTGGGCCAAGTACAACAACGTTTATGACAGCGCCAAGTACATCTGGCACGTATTTAGGCTGGAACGGCTCTGGATTTTATTGGGCAGCAACAACTGGACCGTCTGGTTACAGTGGATTCTCTGGCTTTTCTGGATACAGCGGTATTGGATTTAGTGGTGGATCTGGGTATAGTGGATTCTCTGGCTATAGTGGTATTAGTGGCTATAGTGGTATATCTGGTTATAGTGGTTTTTCTGGTTACAGTGGCATATCTGGCTTTAGTGGTTACAGTGGTATCTCTGGATATAGTGGCACTAACGGTGCATCTGGTATCTCTGGATATAGTGGCACTAACGGTGCATCTGGTATCTCTGGATATAGTGG
>Ga0007824_1000324_pt1 | contig 13584 bp, 11 predicted proteins | sample CryBogCBE05Oct08_FD_71225 | JGI IMG/M metagenome (GOLD analysis project Ga0007824, IMG submission 71225) | Freshwater microbial communities from Crystal Bog, Wisconsin, USA - CBE05Oct08 | ecosystem: Environmental > Aquatic > Freshwater > Lake | place: Crystal Bog, Wisconsin, USA | collected... | reverse complement strand
CCCAGCGCCGCGGCTACCAGACCGTCGTTATGGCCGCGCTCGACTTGCTGCCGCCCTGGGCCCTCGTGGCCCTGGCTCTCCCATCTGACTTCTCAATGCCACCCCAGGCTTTCATTCGCCGCCGCGCCAAGCGCCTCTCGATGGTCCTTCGTCTCGCAACGTCCGCCGCTCACCCGGCCAATCGCCACACCTAAGGCTCCGCGACCTCACGGCCCAGCACTTTTCGCCAAGCACCGTTACTCCCGCTAACCCCCCGACTCCTCACCAAGGCGGACTCATGGAAAAAATGCGCACCCTGCTCCTCTCACCACCCGACTGGCTCACGCCCGCCGACATCGAACGTCTGCGAGCCAGTTGCGACATTGAGTACCACGAAGTTCCAGGTCCTCTCAGCGAAGAACAGATCCTCTCGTACCTAAACGGCCACGAACTCTTGTTGCTCGAATACGACATCGCACCAAAGCTCTCACCCGGCTTCTACGCACACCCCGCCGTCCGCGCCTTAAAAGCCCTCTCCTCGGACGTCACCGGCATGGACTGGGCCTCACCCGCGGCCGCTGCGTCGATTGGCCTGCCCCTCTTGCACGTTCCCAACTACTCGACCGCCGCCGTCGCTGAAACCATTCTGACTGAAGCGCTCTTGCACGCCCACCAGCGCCACGCCAGCTACCAAGATCAACTCGCCGGCCGCACTCCGCTCGCTCGCCAGGGTCGCATGATCTCCACGTCCACGGTCGGTATCATCGGACTGGGCGACATCGGCAAAGAAAGCGCCCGCCTCTTTGGCGCACTCGGCGCCAAAGTCCTCTGTTGGTCGCGCACGCCTCGTGAGGGCTATGCCTGCGTCTCGCTGCCCGAGCTCTTCTCACGCTGCGACGTGCTGGTCCTGTGTACAAAAACCGTCCATGACGGTCCCGATCGCAACGTCGGTTTCATCAACGACGATCTACTGAGTCTGTGCCAAGACGCCATCTTCATCAACCTCTCTCGCGCCGAGCTCGTTGACCCAGTTGCGTTACGCCACGCCCTCGACCAAGGAAACATCGCCGGCTACTCCATAGACGAGCCCATCGGCGTAAAAGACTTAGAGGCCGACCCCCGCGTCCACCTTTCGCCCCATGACGGTTGGTACACCCAAGAATCCTTAGACGCCCTGCGCCAGATCTGGGTCGACACGGCCCTTTCTTTCACAACCGGCCACCCCATCAACGTCTACGTCGACTAACCAACCGCTGGTCAGTTATGTAGACCCCTCGCAACCACTCGTCGTCGCGCCAACGGTGCCAATCGGGCGGATAGACACCCCCGCCCACCTCGTCCCGACCCTTAGAACCAATGACCCAAGGCCAGCTCTCTTTCACCTTTGACGATTCCAGCGCCGTCAGGACCCGTCGCGCCAAGACTCAGAGCCAAGCGCCCCAGCTGACCATGTTCGCCTTCGCCGCCAACATCGACGTCCACCTGCACTCGCCCGTGGAAGCCGTTGCTCAACTCTCCGGATCCGACGTCGATCGCGCCGTCAACTGGCTCGAGTCCATTGTGGGCTCTTTGCATCACATCTCCTCACGCCGTGTGGCCTTCGCGTCCATCCACTTAGACCGCCTCTTGGCTGTTCGTCCTCCAGCCGTCGTCACTCTGGACGCCGCCTCTTCCGCGGTAGCCCGTGCTCTCTGGGCCCACTCGATGGGACTTCGACCCTTAAAGGTCACCCGCCACCGCCAGCGACTGCTCGCTGCGTCACCACGCTGGCCCACGGGACTTGGTGTCGTCGACGCTCCCTGGCCGTCCATCGCCACGTTGCTGCACTACAAGATCCCGCTCGACATTGACCAAAAAGCCCAAGTGCTGATGCAAAAGAAGATGGCCGAGACCAACCAGCACATCGCCCGTGCCTGGCTCGCCGGTTCAGCCGTCATGATCGAAACCGCCCAGCCCGAGCTCGTAGAGGGCCTCGGCTTACCCGCTCTCGCCTACGCCGGCAGTCCCGACTCGGGCCGCTATCGACTGCCCCTGCTCGCGGCTTCTCAGGTCTTAGAAGAACCCATCATCGAAGTTCCTGCTGATCTGGCCACCGCCATCAAGAAGGCCAACCAAAAGACGCGTCCGCTCTCTTCACTAGAGGGCTTTCCCTGGGAGCTTTACCCCTTCCAAGCGCGCGACGCCGCGACCGCGCTGCGCATCGTAGAGACCGCCGGGGGAGTGCTGCTTGCCGGGGACATGGGCTCGGGCAAGGGCCTGCCGGCTGGTACCCCCGTCCAAACTCCCACCGGCCCCGTCGACGTGGCCTCTTTGGTACCTGGTGACTTGGTTCTTGGCTCGGATGGCCAGTCGCATCGTGTCACCGGCACCTACCCGCAAGGCCTACAAGACCTCTACGAAGTGACGTTCAGCGATCACACAAAGATCCTCACCGACGCCGCCCACCTCTGGCAGGTCCACTCACCGGCCATGAAGTACCGCGACACATCGGGCTCTGACTACCCAGAGGTCAAAGTCCTCTCCACCAAAGAGCTGCTCGACACTCCGCTTCGCGACGCAACCGGCCTCGCCCGCTGGTACATCCCACTGGTGTCTGCCCCTCTCGAGTTCGAAACCCCCACCCCTCCGCTGCCCGGCTACGTACTGGGGGCCTTGCTCGGCGACGGTTCCTTTGTCGAGGGCCCACCACGCCCCACAGATCACACGAAAGAAGTCCTCGCCCACGTCGAAGTCGAGTTGCGCGACCACCCAGAGTTTCTGAGCATGAAGGTGTCCAAGGTGGCTCGCATCGAGTACAACCTGGTGTCGACCGCCACGAAGAACCCGCTCACGGCTGAGCTTCGCCGCCTCGGGCTGCTCGGGCTTCGCTCCTTTGAGAAGTTCGTACCCGACTGCTACAAGTACGCCCCCAGTGACGTGCGCCTCGCCGTTCTCCAAGGTCTGCTCGACACCGACGGGGGAGTGGCGAGTCGCCGTTCGCTCTCTAGCATTGAGTTCACCTCGACCTCCGAACGACTAGTCGACGACGTGACCTGGTTGGTGCAGTCTCTGGGTGGTACCGCCCGCAAGTCCTCTCCGCGCCAAGCCATCTACACCTCCAACGGCACCAAGCGCCGTGGCCGCCCCTCGTGGCGCCTCTCTATTGCGCTGCCAACCTCAGTTGCGCCTTTTCGTATCGCCACCAAGGCCACGCTCTACCAACCTCGCACGAAGTACCTGCCCACCCGGGGCATTGTCTCAGTAGCTCCAGCCGGAAGAGCCGAGACTTACTGCATCGCCGTCGACGCCCCCGACTCGCTTTACGTAACTGACCACGCCATCGTCACGCACAACACCACCGTCGCACTCGCCTTGGTTCAAACCCTCGAGCTCTGGCCCCTTCTCGTTGTCTGCCCGTTGGCCGCCATGTCCACCTGGGCCCGCCAACTCGGTCAGATGGGCCGCAACTACTACCTGGCCTCCGAATCGCCCGCCGTCTCGTGGCAAAAGATCGAAAGCGGCGGCTACGAAGCCATCGTCATCTCCTACGACCGCCTCCACGCCTTCATGGAGGTCATCGAGCACGTGGGTTTTGCCGCCATCGTCGCCGACGAGCTCCAGCGCATCCGCACCCCGAGTTCACGCCGCAGTCGCGCTCTTCGCGCCCTCGCCCAGACCGTGCCCGTTCGTATCGGCCTTTCGGGCACGCCCCTGCAAAACCGCATCGACGACCTGCTCGCACCCGCGAGTTTCTTGGTCCCCGGAGAGTTCAAGCCCCGCGCCACCGCCAAGGACCTCTCCGACCTCTATCCCGGTGATCCCATCGAAGCCATTGCTGAGCACGTGGGCACCTTGATGGTGCGCCGTCGCATGGAAGACACCGGCGTGAAGCTACCCAACAAGTCCGTACGTCGTCTCTACGTCGATCTCACCGCCGAACAGCGCCACGCTCTACAAACCTTGGAGTCCGAGGCCGCTCACGAAGCCGAGGACGGTGCACTCGACCGCATGCACGCCTTCGTCAAGCTCCAAAAGATGCGCCAAATCATCTCGTGTCCTTCGGTGGCCAACGTCGGGGGAGTCTCGCCGAAAGTGGAAGCCGCCATCGAACTCGTCGAGGAGTTCGTCGCCATGGATCGCAAGTGCGTCATCTTCTGCGCCAACCGCAAGACCTGGACCGACCTCGCCGACTCTCTAAAGCGCCTCGGTATCGGCTACACGGGCATCTGGGGATCAACGCCCATTAAAGAGCGCATTGCGAACGAACAGCGGTTCCACCAAGACCCCGACACCAAGGTCTTCATCGGCACCATCCAGTCCTGCGCCGAGTCACTGACCTTGTCGCCAACGGGCACCGTCGTCATCCACTGCGACTACGTCTACAACCCCTCTGACTTGGCCCAAGCCGAAGCCCGTGTGTACCGCATGAACCAGACCAACCCCGTCGACGTCATCTACCTCCACGCCGCCAGCCACGGTGGCACCCTGGACGACCGCATGGCCGAGATCTTGGACGTCAAGCGCGCCCTCTTCGCCAAGGTCATCGACCGCACCGAGTACGAAAACACCGCCGAGGTCTCCTACTCCCTTGGTGACCTGGTTTTCTTGCTCACCGGTAGCCGCGACGAAAAGATCGATCAGCGCGAACAAGACCGCAAGGCCGTCGCCAAGCGCGAGCAAGACCTAAAGCGCCACGCCCGCGTCACCTTGTACAAGAACAAGGGCAAGAACCGCTACTCCGACGACTTCTTCGACGACGGCTCGACCGCCATTTTGTTAGAAGATCACCGCGAGGCCAATCCCGCCGCCCACCCCGACGAGCTCGATCTAGTAGAAGACGATCTCCTCTTTGAAAGTGACCCCGAAGACACCTTCGAAGACGACGAAGACTTTGACGTTTTGGAAGAAGACGAGGACCAGTAGCCCTCAGCCCCGTGTGCACGCCGGCTACTCGCCGACACAGTGATTGCTACCTATCGACCGCGAGGTCCAAACCCCATGAAAGGCACCATGAAGTTCACCGCCACCCTCACCGCTGCGCTACTCGCGCTCCCTCTCGCTCTCAGTACCACCCCCGCGAGCGCCACCGTCACCTCTTCGTTTGCTACCCCTGGCTCCATCGCCATCTCGGGCAATCACGCCTACGTCGTCTCCCAGCCCGACCCCAGCGCCCCGGGCTTTGTCACCGAAGTTAACGCCGCCACCGGTCAGATAACCCGCACCTTCACCGGCTCGATGTTCAACTTCACCGCCCCGGCCCTCATCACTATTGCCGGTTCCACTGGTGTCATTGGCTACAACAACACCATCGTCGAGTTCTCCCTCGCTACCGGCAAGCTCATTCGCAAGATCAACGCCCCCAAGTACCACCTCGCCGGCATTGACGCCATCGCGACAAACGGTCCCAACATTTTTGTCGCAGGCACCAACGAAGACCCCAAGGCGACCATTGTTAGCTCCGTCACCGAGTTCAACGCCGCTACGGGTGCTCTCGTCAACTGCTTCTACGCTCCCAAGTACCATCTGAACGGCCCCACGGGCTTTGCCTTTAGCGGCTCGAACCTCTTTGTCTCTTCCTACTCGAGTGTCACCGAGATTAACGCCGCGACCGGTGCCGTTGTACGGGTCCTTTCCGCTCCGAACTACCAGTTCTCCCAGACCTCTGGCATCATGATCGACGGCCCCAATGCCTTCGTCGCCAACAACAAATCTGTCACTGAGTTCAACGCCTCTACCGGCACGCTGGTTCGCGTCATCTCTGGTCCGAGCTACCACTTTGACGCTGTTAGCACCCTGGTGCCCTACGGTTCAAACATCTACGCCACCAGTATCTACAACAGCACCGTCACCGAGATCAACGCCGCGACTGGTGCCCTAGTCCAAGTTCTGAGCAACAAGTCCTACGGCCTCAACCAGCCCGTCGCCTCCGCGATCTACGGCTCCAACATCTTCGTGGTGAGCCTGCTCTCATCGGGCATCACCGAGATCAACGCCGCGACCGGCGCTCTGGTACAGATCCTAGGTCGCTAATCTCCTCGCATTCTGCGACGGTCCCAAAGCCCCCGTACTCGGGCGAGTACGGGGGCTTTGGCATGGAGGCCAGAAGTGCCACGTCTGGGGTAACGCCCCCACCGATTCTTCGAGCCGACGCTGCTTGCATGGCCAAAGTGTGCGACTGGTGTCTTGAGTTCAGCTGCAACTCTGGTGGTGCACACTCGCTGACCCACCTCGTCGTAGGCGCCCGCCAGCTCTGTGTCGACGAAGAGATTGCGTGGGCGGTGCGGATCGCCTGGGAAAATGAGATCACTACGTCAAACAGCTGCCAGGCCTGGCGCGAGTGGGCACCCAGCGAGGTACCCCCACCGTGGAAGCGCCGCATCGACGTGGTCAGCGAAGAAGATGCCCGTCGCTTGGCGCAGCTGCTGCACCTGGCCCGCTACGACGTGGCCCCCAATAACTGGGGCGGCACCTCCCTGACCTGGGTCAAAGAAGATGACGGGCCGCTTCGCGACGCCCTTGACCGCTTTGCCCCTCCGCGAGCTACGTGACCACACGCGGTTTCTTGACACCCGCAACGAAAGCCAACAGTACGACTCATGACCTTTGAAGAGCTCCAAGCAATGGCCCGTAAATCCCGTCGCGCCGGCAACACCCTCGCCAAGCGCACTGATCAGACGTGGAGTCCGAGTGATCTAACCAGTGCTCTATGCTCCGACGTCACCTTCGTCGAGTACCTCGTGAAGGCCGGCACCGAGGCTGACTCTCCCGCCCTCGCTACCGCTCTCGCCGACGTGCTGTGGTCTCTCGCCAACCTGGCCGACGAACTGAATGTCGACCTCACCGCTGCCTTCGCCGAGCGGCACGCCGAAGTACTTCTCGAAATAAAGAAGGCGCTCACCGCCCTCGACGCCGGCGAGTATCTGACTTAAGGTTCAACACTTCCCGACAAGGGACGCATCGCGCGCCGCTGGCAGTTTCCACTCACTGCCCCGCATCTAAAGCTACGTACACCAAGGCCCCACGTGGCAAGTCCCGCCCCCAGTCGGACACTCTTTTAAATGAAAACCTTGCCCCGCTGCATCGCACCCCATCGGGGATTTACCTTGTTGGAATTTGTTTTCGCGGTTTTCTTGCTATCAATCGTTGCCGCCATAGCCCTACCAACCCTCGCTACTGAGACCAAGGGTGTCAAAGAGCAGGCCCAAGCCGCCGAGTTAGCGCAAATAGCTCACGAAGCTCAAACAGTGGCTATCGGCAACGGGCGAACCATGCCCATTGCCGCCGACCTCACCTCCGCTATTGCCGACATCCCATCACTCAGCAGTCCGAGCGGGCTTCAAGCCGCCGCTCCCACCCTCGTCTACAGCACCGCCTCCGCGCTATCCGCCTCGAGCGGCCCCGGCAATGTCTCCGCCGACATCTCTACGCCTACCGGCCTCGGTCTTGCCATGACGACTTCGGACAACACCTGTGTTTTTGCTCTACTTACCCCGACGTCGCTCACCTACTGGTGGTACACCCAAAACATCGGCTCCAGTTGCAACGGCACCCAAGCCCTCTTAGGCCCACACCAGACCCCGCCGCCGACTATTCCCTAGTCGAGTCCCATCTCGCGGCTTGATTTTGCACTGGCTGCTTCGCAAAAACACTAACGGGTTCTACTCTAAGCAACCGCCAACGCTGGCTACCGCGCAAGGCCCACTCTCGCTATTGCACCGCCACCACTCCCGCTGACGGTAGAGAAAAGAAAGGATCCCATGTCTACTCGTACCCTTCGGCTCTTCGCAGCCACCACCACTCTGGCCGCTCCCCTTCTCGGGCTCGCTACCGCGGCCTCTGCTGCCACGCCTACCACCCTCAACTCTCCAGCCGCCGCGGCCATTTACGGCAATGACCTCTTCGTTGCGAACTTTTACGGCAACTCCGTCACCGAGTTCAACGCTTCGTCTGGTGCAGTCGTACGCCAGCTCGCCGGCCCGGCCTACAAGTTCTCCGAGCCCGCCAACATCGCCGTTGAGGGCACCCACGTCTTTGTTACCAGCAACTCCTTGCCCGCTGCCACCATCACCGAATTCAACGCCGCCACCGGAGCAGTAGAAAATCTCATCTCTGGTCCCGCCACGATCTTCTCCCACCTCTCGAGCATCACCCCAGACGGTTCTTTGGTGCTGGTCTCGAGCTTCTACAACAACGCCGTCATCGAGCTTGACGCTACGACTGGAAAGGTGCTTCACATCCTCAACTCGCCGCGTTATGGCTTTGCGCGACCCTACTCCGTCGCCGTCTCCGGAAAGAACGCCTTCGTACTCAACAACGGCGCCAACGCCATCAGCGAAATAAATGTCACCACCGGCGCCCTCGTGCACTTCTGGTCCTACAGTTCTGCTCGCCTAAACGCGCCGAACGAAATCGCCATCTCCGGCAACACCCTGATCGTCACCAGTCCTATCTTGAACGCCGTCACCGAAATCAACGCGACCAGCGGTGCCGTTATCCGTACCCTGTCGTCCGCTTCGTACGCCTTTGACGCACCGACCCACCTCGCCGTCTCCGGCCAAAACGTCTTTGTCACCAACGGCCTCTATGGTGCCCCCTCGTCCGTGTCTGAGATCAACATTGCCTCCGGCGCCCTGGTCCACACCTATCGCTCGAGCACCTACGGCTTCTCTGACCCCGCCGCCATCACGACCCTGGGCCCACTGCTCATCGTGGTCGCCGAGTCCACCAACCAGGTCCAAGAGATCAACACCACCTCGTTCGGGCTCGTAAAAACACTGCGCTAGTACCCCGGGGCTCAGTCCCCAAACTTCCTACTTCGCACCCTAAGAACCAGCCCCCCTCGTGTGCACCAGCGCCCCCGCTTCGCACCCTCTTCTTTGTGTTTCTGCGACCGCTCACTGGGCTAAAAGCCCTACTCGTAGGGCTGCTTTGTCTCACCCTCATGCTGGTTCCAGTTCTGTTGATCCCTGACGTCGCCGCCCGTGTTCTCATTGGCGCCGCGACGCTGAACGCCGACCTCACGAACCTGCCACCACTACCCATAGAAAACGCCTCGCAACCAACTACCTTGCTCGACGCCACCGGCACACCCTTTGGTGAGTACTCAAACGTCGATCGCACGCTTGTCCCGCTGGACCAGATCAGTACCAATGTCATCTCTGCACTGATCTCCGCCGAGGATCGCACCTTCTATACGAACTTAGGCCTTGACCCTCGCGGAATTCTCCGCGCGGCCCTCGCGAATCTCACCGGCAGCACTAGACAAGGTGGCTCCACCATCACTCAGCAGTACGCGAAGAACCTCTTGGAGATAGCCACCGGCCAACCAGCCGCCCCCACGCTCGAACGAAAGCTGCGCGAGATCACCTACGCGCGCACCCTCGCGCGCACTCTCACGAAGGCCCAGATCCTCGACGGGTATCTAAACCTCGTCTACTTCGGTGAAGGTGCCTACGGCATCGAAGCCGCCGCCCAGCGCTACTTCTCGACGTCGGCCGCCAATCTCACCATCCCCGAAGCCGCCGTGCTCGTCGCCTTGGTGGAGTCACCCAGCAGCTACGACCCGCTCGCCAACCCGGCTCTCGCCCTAAAGGCCCGCAATCGCGTCTTGGCCATGATGGTCACCAACCACGCCCTACCCGCTCCCCAGGCCACCCTCTACGAAGCCACCCCACTCGCAACCAACCCCTCACCGCTGCCGCCCACCGGGTGCGCGGGTACCGCCGACCCCTTCTTCTGCCAAGTCGTCATCAACCAGTTGCTCGCTTCACCGGCCTTGGGTGCCACCCTCGCCGCTCGCAGCGCCGCCCTCGACGCTGGCGGCTTAGTCGTTCACACCACTCTGCAACCGAGCTACCAAACCGCCCTGTCGAGCGCCTCGACGTCAATTCTCTCTGCCACCAATCCTGTCGGCACCGCTCTCGTCTCCATCCAGCCCGGCACCGGCCGCATCCTCTCGCTCGCCGAGAATCGGGTGTACGGCTTGGATGTCTCGCACAACCAAACCGAGGTCAACTACGCCCTCTCACCATCCCCAGTCGGATCGACCTTCAAGGCCTTCACGCTGGCCACCGCTCTTTCACAGGGCCTACCCACCTCGACCATTCTTCCCGCCGGCGCTACCTACCACTCGACTCTGCTAAAGAACCCACCGACGGGCTTTTACACGAACGCCGAACCCTACGACCCGACCTACATCAACTTCCAGTCAGCCATCGCCTACTCGGTGAACACCGCCTTTGTGCAACTCGAAGAAAAAGTCGGTGTTCTCAACATCGCCCGCGTCGCGCGTGCCATGGGCCTCACCGACCTTCCCCTCACCGGGCCCGGTGCGGTATCTGCCACCGAAGGATCTCTGACCCTCGGTGCGCGCTCCTTCTCGCCGCTCGAAATGGCCAGTGCCTACGCCACGATCGCGAGCGGTGGCGAGTACTGCCAACCCACTGCGCTCACCGAAGTCACCACCATCTCAGGGTTCACCACTCACATACCGCCCGTCTGCCACCGCGCCCTTCCCCAAGCCGTCGCCAACACCGAAGCCCAGCTGCTGCGTGCCGTCGTTGAGTACGGCACCGGTACCGCCGCGAACATTCCGGGCCTCGCCATCTCGGGCAAGACCGGTACGACCCAGAACTTTGGCTCCGCCTGGTTCATCGGGTTCACCCCCGCCCTCGTCACCGCCTCGTGGGTCGGAAATCCTCTCGGCCCTTCACACCCACTCATCAATGTCGGCGGCGTCTATCAGGTCTACGGCGGCACGCTGCCCACCGAGATGTTCCATCAAGCCTTCGCGGCCGAAGCTGCTTCACCGCTGACGCCGTCCTCGCTGAACGCCCCCGCCCTGGCCATGCCCAACGTGATCGGCCTACCCCTAAGCGTCGCCGTCGCCCGTCTGGGCGCACTCGGGATCTTGAGCAACGTTCTTGGAACTACGTCCACTACGAAACCCACATCCGCCGCCGACCCCGTCGTCACCTGGAGCTCTCTTGCCGCCGGTAGTCCGCTCTCGCGCGGAGAAACCGTCTCGTTAGAGGTGGCCAGATGATTCGCTACCACCTCTCTCGTTTCTTTCCGACCGCTCTGCTCAGTGCCCTCACCCTGCCCAGTGTGCTGCTCGTTTTCCTCCTCGTCATTGGCAGCTTCTTCGAACCAGCCCTCCCCAGCCGCTTCGTGGCGACCGGACACCACGCCGCTACCCCCGACCGCTCACCAGCCGCCCTGGCCACCAGCCAGATCTACACCCTCTTCGGCCACGCCACCGCGTCACTACCCGGTGGCGCCACCTTGACGCTGAGCGCCACACCACCTACTCCGGCCGGATCGTCAGACCCCCTGCTTGGATCATGCAACCCCGCACTGGCTCCGAGCTTGCAACCCTTCCTCGCCTCCACTGAAGGTTTCACCGCGCAAGCATCAAGCATTTTGTACTCGGGTCGGCTGCTCCTCGAAGTCGTCGGTCCGGGCCTGGGCGCCCGGGTCCTGGGCCTTCGCGAAGCCTCCCTGCACAACTGCGCAAGCACCTATCTCTACTCATCGAACCCAGCACTGACTACTCCAGACGCCCAGGTAACCGGATTTGTCGAACAGACCTCAGTACCGGCCACGGCCACCTCGCCCGCCACCCTTCTGACCGCCGAGGTCCTGCGCTTCGGTGACGTTCTCGCCGAAGTCGCCGTAGCTACTCCGAGCAATCAGTACTCTCTACTCTCCGCCCTGGGAACCAATCTCGCGAGTGCTTTGTCAACCGCCCTGACGTCGTCGTGCGCAGCTCCGCTCTCCACCGAACAAGACGCCACGCGCAACCCCACCCAAAGCGACTATCAGCCCTTTGGCGCGACAACCACGCTCACTCCACCCGCCAACGTTCCCCGCCCCGACCTGACACTGCTGAACGCGCAGCTCCCCGTCGTCCCCACCCCGGCTACCGGTCAAGTCACCACACCACCGACGCCGCCCGTCGTACCGAGCATTGCGCTCTCCACCACCGTCTCTCTACCCGCAAGTGACCTCATCGGTCCGGGATGTGGCTGGGCCTTCGTTGGCGTCACCCCTCCTGCGTACCAAAGCTCTTCTCGTGCCGCGCTCGTTCAATCAGCGCTCACCGCGCTCGTCACCTCTTGGCAGTCGTGGCCCAACACCGTGTCGACCTACCTCTACGACAAAGCGACGTACCAAGCCGACCTCGCGTCGTATCAGGCCTACCTCGCCACCCTGGTCTCCACGACCACGACGACCCTTCCCACGACCCCGCTGCCGTCAACGACCATTCCGCCGGCGCCGTCCACCACGACCTCGCTGCCCTGATCACTACCTGGGCGTGAACCCGTGCCGACCCTGTTGGCATGCCGGCTCTTACACCAACCCAGCGCATCTACCGAGCGCTGCGTCTGCGCCGCCGCTACTCCGCCGCCATCTCCAACATCATACTCGCCGAACCCGCTTGGCGCCGCTACGCCGACCTACTCAGTCAGCCCCTGCTCCTCGGCGTGTCCTGTGGACTCATACTCGTACTGCTTACCTTCGCTGTTGGTCTCGCCGCCGCTCTGTCGTTGTGGGTTTTACTCGTCTCCTTCGCCTTCTTGATCTTTTACCGACGGGTCCTCTCTAACGACCCGCCGCCCACCAGGCGTGCCCGTCGTCACGTCACCGACCGCTCCGCCCAGCGTGTCGCCAGTGCTCTCCATCCGCTCTACGTGGCCTCCTCACTCTTCGACGACACCTACGACACCGACCAAGAGGGCGCCTACAGCCTCGAAGGCCTTGTTCGCGAAGCGCTCGCCGCTCCCTGGGCAATTTCGTGGCACGGCTCTGTGAATCTCACCGACGAACAGACGCTCGCCAACACTCTTCGCGTGCTCTCTGCCCTCGACACCCTCGACGACGCCGGCTCCGAGTTAGCCGTCTACGCCACCGCCTGCGTTTCGAGCATCCACTCCATTCGCTACCACCCCGGCACCCTCGCCACCACCCAGCCGCGCGCCCAGGCCCAGGCCTTGTTGTTACTCGAAGCCTTAGTCGACATGCACGTGCGGCTCCGACCCCTCAGAGACGCTCCGCTCGCCGCCCAAAAGATGTTCGCCGCGCAGCTGTCTGGCCCCGTCCCCGGCCCCGATGATCTATTGGAGGTCCTGCACATCATCACCGACTCGACTCTGTTGCTCTACGACAACCCCCAGAACTGACCCCTCAGAGACGCCCCGGGCGCCTCAAGTGCGCGATTTTGTCCTTTCGACACAGTCAAGTCCACTCCTCAAGCACAGAAAGACCATTCATGGCTCCCTCAACCAAGAACAACTCGAACAAGATCATCCTCGCCGTCCTCGCCCTGCTCGTCTGTGCGGTCGCCACCATCGTGATCATCGGCCAATCAAAGCAAAAGCCCGCCCAGGTCACTCCGGCGAACACCAACTACGCCACCCAGATCAACTCCCTCGCGCCCGCGCTCTTTGACGCCATTGGCGTGGCCGCCTATCCCGGCACGCCGAGCAATCCCGTCTTGCCCGCCATGGCGCTTACTAACCAGCCCGCTTTGTCGCTCGCTGGCACCAACCCCGCCAAGCCCACCATCGTCTTCGTCGGCGCCGAGTGGTGCCCCTACTGTGCCGCCCAGCGTTGGCCCCTGGCCGC
>Ga0007824_1000319_pt1 | contig 13752 bp, 18 predicted proteins | sample CryBogCBE05Oct08_FD_71225 | JGI IMG/M metagenome (GOLD analysis project Ga0007824, IMG submission 71225) | Freshwater microbial communities from Crystal Bog, Wisconsin, USA - CBE05Oct08 | ecosystem: Environmental > Aquatic > Freshwater > Lake | place: Crystal Bog, Wisconsin, USA | collected... | reverse complement strand
AAACAAGATTACTTATTATCCTGTCTTGGTCATTTTATCCTCTTGTTTACATCTTGCCTTTATTTGGTTTGTCGACATTTGTTAGTGTTCAAGTTGGCTTCACTTTTGTTGATATCGTGGCTAAATCTGTTTTTGGGATTTTGATTTACGTTATTGCACAAAGGAAATCTGAAATTGGAGCTTAATCAAGCTCCATCAAAATAAGTTAAATATCTATATCCCTTCTTTTAAATAAACCTATGATATTTACAGACGAGAACTCATCCTTAGATATTGTCAAAAAACATTTAGCTATGTCTTTTGAAGTTGATGAGAAAAATCTATCTCAGTGGTTAAATTGGCATGGCAGATCAGAAGGAAAGTTAATTAGATCGCATTTAGCTTTGTCAGCTGGTGAAGCATTGGGAGTTTCAAAGCATACAGCTATTATTTGGGCTGTTGTTTGTGAATTAATTCATAGTGCATCACTTCTTCATGATGATATTTGCGATAGCGATGAAATAAGAAGAGGTAAAGTAAGTGTATGGAAGAATTTCGGAATACCAGCTGCGATATGTACCGGCGACTATTTAATCGCTGAGTCTTTCAGAAAAATTACTGAAATTGAGCAGGGCTGGCATCAAAATATTTTATTAAGTCTTTTATCGGGAACTGTAAAAGAAATTGTTTTTGGACAATCAGGAGATGTGAATACAAACTTCCTAAATTTAGGTTGGGAAGAATATATAAAGCTAGCAACAGCCAAAACTTCCCCACTCATTTGTTTGCCTATCATGGGAATGTTTAAATGTGCTGAGTTAAATGAGCCTTATTATGCAAATTTAAGAAAACTAACAGACGAAATAGGGCTTGCTTATCAGATTGTTAATGACTTGGAAAATATTTTGTTAAATAAGTCGACTGAAATTCCCACAGATATTAAATTTGAGAGAATGAATGCATTGATTGTGTTAATCAAAGAAAAGTCTTCTGAAAAAGAAATAGATTTTCTTAAAAAAAATAAGAGCGAGCTTAAGCAACATTTATTATCTTCAAATATTGTAGAAGATTTATTTTTTAAAATTGAGAGAATTCTAGAGGACATTAACAACTCTTTACATCTTATGCCAATCGTCATTAGACCTATTATTTCTTCTTTAAGTGAAGAGATGCAAAAAAGATCCCATCAGTTCGCTCATGCCAACTAAAAAAATCATTGTTATTGGAAGTGGTTTCGGCGGCATAGCGGCTGCTTTAAGAATGCGAGCTAAAGGTTATGAAGTTGATTTACATGAGAAGCTCGATCAAATTGGTGGCAGAGCAAGACAATTTAATCAAAATGGATTTATTCATGATGCTGGCCCTACAGTAATAACAGCACCATATTTATTTAGAGAACTATTTGAGATTTTTGATGAAGAAATTGATGACTTTATTAATTTTATTCCCCTAGACCCTTGGTATCGATTTAGATTTCATGACGGATCATTTTTTAACTACGGGCCAAATCAAGATGAGTTATTAGCTCAAATCAAAGATCTTGAGCCTAAAGATGTCGATGGCTATCTTAAAATGCTTAAGCATGCTGAGAAGATATTTGAATTAGGCTACCTTAAGCTGGCTGATCAACCTTTTCATAAATTAAGTAGTTTGATTAGATATACACCGGATATTATTAAGTTAAAAGGATATCAATCGGTTTATCAGTTTGTTTCGACTTACCTAAAACATCCAAATCTAAGACAGGCATTCTCAATTCAACCATTGCTTGTTGGAGGCAATCCTTTTAATACAACTTCAATATATGCGCTAATTCATGCCCTTGAGAAAAAATGGGGGGTATTTTTTGCGAAGGGTGGCACCGGAGAGATAGTGTCTCAACTTAAAATGTTAATGGAACGCAAAGGGATCAATATTGTTTTAAATAGCGAGATTAAGAAAATTATTACTTCAAAGCAAAAAGTTGAAGGTATTGAGAATTCAAAAGGAGATTTTCATAAATCTGATTACATAATTACAAATGCAGATCCCATTTATACAAATAATTATTTGATAGGTAATAAGAAAATTTCACTTCATAACAAATTCATTAATAAGACAGCAAAACATTCAATGGGTTTATTCGTTCTTTTCTTTGGAACAAAAGTTAAGTATGAAAATATTGCTCACCATACCATTTGGATGGGACCGAGATATAAAGATTTATTAGGTGATATTTTTGACCGACATAAATTAGCTGAGGATTTTTCTATTTATCTTCATAGACCCACAGCAACTGATCCTGATTTTGCACCTTTAGGTTGTGATAGTTTTTATGCTTTAGTACCAGTTCCGAACCTAAAAGGAAGTGTAGTTTGGGAAGACGAGGCACCTTCATTCGTTAAATCAATCATTAAAGCCTTAGAGCAAACAATGATGCCAAAACTTGCTGAAACTATTTGTGATTCTTTCTATATGACCCCAGAAAACTTCTTGCATGATTACAACACTCCTTACGGTTCTGGTTTTTCAATAGCACCTTTATTTAGGCAATCCGCTTGGTTTAGAACCCATAATAAAGATGATTTATATCAAAATCTATTTTATGTGGGAGCAGGAACGCACCCAGGTGCTGGTGTGCCAGGCGTTTTAAACTCAGCCAAAGTTATAGATAAGCTCATTCCTTAATATGAGAAATAATTTACTGATGCGTAAGCATGGTAAGACTTTTTACTGGGCTTCTTTTTTTCTTGATAAGTCGAATATGGAAGCTATATATTCAATTTATAGCTTCTGCCGAAGAATAGATGATATGGTCGATGAAGCTAAAACAGCTCATGATGCAAAAAAAAGACTTTTTGATTTTATGGAGGCGTGGAATAAGGGTAAGCCTCATACGGTAATTAATTTGTTAAATAGCATTCCTAAAGCTAATTGGCCAAACCAAAAACTAGTAAAAAATTTCTTAAATGGACAGATTTCAGATATTAAATTTAAGTCATTTAAGTCAGAAAAAGCATTAATTATTTATTGTTACCAAGTAGCAGGAACTGTCGGATTAATGGTTTGCGATATTTTTGGAGTCAAAGATAAAAAAATGCGATATTTTGCAATTGATTTAGGTATTGCAATGCAGTTGGTAAATATTTCAAGGGACGTTTATGAGGATAGCGTACGAAATAGAATTTATTTGCCTGAAAGTCTTATTGGTAAATATACATCTAAGGAAATAGCCAATCCCACGAAAGAAACAGCCATAAAAATAGATTTAGCCAGAAAAAAAATTATTAATTTAGCAAATGTATATTTTGCGAGTGCTAGCGGGGCGATCGATCATTTGCCAAAAGGAGCAGGCCTTGCAGTCAAATTAGCGTCAGCTCTCTACCAACAAATTGGCTACCAAATCATTCAAACTAATTACGAAAGTAAAGAAAAAAGATGTTATGTGAGTGTATATTCTAAAGCATTGATTACATTAAGTATTATTACAAAATATTTACTTAGTTTTAAATCAAAGCTTAACCCTCACGATAAGAAACTGCATAAATTTTTAACCTCACTACCAGATAGCCACTGTTAGGATATGAAGCGAAAATTTGATATTGGCATTGTTGGAGCTGGGTTATCTGGATTAACTCTGGCGAATTCTATTCTGAGTAAAAAAATTAAAAATTTCATTTTATTTGAAAAAGAATTAAGTGTAAGAAATGATAAAACATATAGCTTCTGGACAGGGCCAGGATTACTCGATATCAAAAAAACATTCAATGTAAAACCAAAAAAAGAATGGTCGTACATAGAAATCAAAGTTAAGGGTAAATCTTATAAGATTAATCTGGGCGAGTTCCGATATGCGTGCTATGAATCCAAATCAGTACTTAATGATCTATATAAAAGAATCGTTAAAAAAGGAATTAAAGTAGAGCAAGGAAATTCAATAAACCAAATCAAAAAGATTAAAGATCATTGGGAAATAAATTTAAAAAAGAAAAAAATTCTACTAAATAATATAGTGGATAGCAGACCAAATAGGTCATTTGATGATACATACCCTTCATTAAAACAAGTCTTCATCGGGTCAGAAGTTGTCTCAAGCAAGAAAATATTTGATGATGATGTAGTTACATTAATGGATTTTTTTGAATCTAAAAAAAATGTTATTTTTACCTATATTCTTCCCTTTTCAAAAAATAAAGCATTAGTAGAGACAACTTTTTTTTCTAATAGTATCAACTTCGAAGAAGTAGAGAAACTCCACAAAAAAACTTTAAAGAAATTTAATATTAAAAAGATATTAAGAACAGAGAAAGCAGTTTTACCAATGTCGCCTTACGTTCAATCGATTACAGATAATAAATACTTTAAAATTGGTAATTTTGGAGGAGCCTCTAGGCCAGCTTCTGGATATGCATTTACACGCATTGCTCTTTGGGCAAATAGAATAAAGACAAACAAAGAATTTCATTATGAATTGATTAATTACAAAAAAAATGGCTTAACAAATTGGCTAGATAAAATTTTTCTTTCTGTCTTAAGATCAAGTCCTGATGAAGCCCCTGAAATCTTCCGTGTTTTTTTTACAAAAGTGCATATTGCCTCTGTCATAAGATTCTTATCGGATCAAGCAAAATTTTTTGATTATGTACTTATTATTCTGAGATTACCTAAATTCGTTATGCTCAAAGGTTTAATTAAGTTATATGTTAAATAAGATAAGAATTCATCAGCTTTTTTATTTAGTATTGAGTCTTTTCTTAATTTTTATTAGTAAGAATAATCCGTCTCTCAATATTTCAGATATTAATTCATCAATCGCATTTTTATTCTTAATTATTATGTCATTTGGGGTTTCTCATGGTGCAGCAGACTCTATCGTTATATGGAAAACTTTTCCAAAATTTAAAATTAAGGCTATAGCTTTTTTAATTTACTTAGTGGTCGTGATGTTGGGCTTGCTTCTTTGGTTTAAAAGCCCTGTATGTGGATTAATTACTTTGCTTTTTATGTCAATTATCCATTTTGGACAAAGTGATCTTTTATACCTAAGGGATGCCAATCAAGGTATTAAGTTTTCTTGGGGCTTTATCATGAGCCTACTCCCTGTTATTTTTTTTGAAAGTGATGTTAAATCAATTTTTGATGCTTTAATAAATATAGATATTGATATGAAAGTATTTATAATACTTAAAATAATTACGATCCTATTTATTGCAAGTTTCCTATTTTTCCTTTCTAGTAGCTATACTATTACCAAAAAAGATAAGTTCTTTCTTGGTTTGGAATTTTTAGTGACACTGATTTTAGCCAGTTTTTTATCACCTCTTTATTGGTTTACTTTTTACTTCTGTTTTCTACATGGCATAAGGGCTTTAATTAATATTGGAATTAATTCTTTAAAGGATTATTTACTTTTAATTATCTTTACTTTGCCTGTTACTTTTTTTGCTTACTTTATGCTTTTTGAAAATTTAAATATCGAATACTTAAATGTCATTTTTTCTGTCTTAATGGCACTCACAATTTCCCATATGCTCTTGCCCTCACTAAATCGTTTTCTTTCCAAGGATTTATAGTCGGCTAGGGTGATATCTCTAATAGGGCGATAATGTTGTTGATGCTTGCTTGAAAGTATTTAAAGAGGATCATTTCGATTTTGCAAATATTTAAAACTAAAAAATAAGTTATGTTTTTTTAGTTGAGTTTTTCTTAAATTTACTTATTTAGAAGATAAAGCATTAAACCAAAGTACAAAAAAGCAAAAATGGCGACAATCCAAAATACCTTTAGCATGTTTGTATTAATGTCTGAGAGTTTTTGATGAATCTTTTCTAATAATTCTTCTTGTTTAATTTTTTTAGTCATTATTATTTTCTTTTTAAATCTTCTTTGCTTTTAATACCTAATGTTTTTCTTACGAAATGATCAAAATCAACATAAAGGGCTAACATCATTCCTAATAAACCCATGAAGCCAATAAAGTAATAGCCTGATCCAATACAAGCACCAATTAAGCCACAAGCCCAGATAGTTGCAGCACTTGTTAGTCCATATAAGCGATGTGTATTTGTTTCGCGCATAATAATGCCACCACCAAAGAAGCCTAATCCTGTAATCATGCCCGCCAATACTCGACTAAATCCATCTGGATGGTTAAGTGAGACGCTATCCATTAACATCATTGTCATGGTGGCAGTCACTACAACGACACAGTATGTTCTAATGCTTGCATTACGTTGATGGCGCCAACTATCAAATCCAATAACTAACCCCGCAATAAGGGCGAGCGTTATTCTTAATACTATCTGTTCAGGTGCTAATGTTTCTGCCATATACTTAAAAGCCCTTAAAAGTAACTAAACTATTCTTTTGCTTATTAATTTTACTTGAAAATAATTGGTTCAAGCAGATTTATGAATGATACTTTTGTATCTGATAAAGTTCGGTTATATTACAAAAAACTAAACAGTTTTTGAACTTTTAATAAATGCAGCTTATCTTATAAATACTTAATTAAATAGAAAGAGAAAAATGGCAAAGAAAAAATTGGCTAAGAAAGAATGTAAATATAATTGGCATATGGCTTTTAGATGTTCATTGGGCACAGCATTTTATATTTTAGGTATTGCAGCTTTTGTTAAGTATTTAATTAAATAAATACAAGTGAATAAATTAACTTTGACTGAAGAAGATTTATCAAGGCTCATTGAAATGGCATGGGAAGATAAAACGCCTTTTGAAGCCATTTTAAAGACTTATCATTTAGATGAATCGAGCGTGATGAGACTGATGCAAAAAAATCTTAAGTCATCTTCTTATCGATTATGGAGGAAGCGGGTCAAAGAACGCTCAAGTAAACACTTAAAACTTAGATCTCCAGAAATTAATCGAGCTTATTGCTTAACTCAATACAAAATTAGCCGTTAAGACATTATGCGAATGGTAAAGAAAGAAAATTTGCCAACAAAAATTTGCGCGACATGTCATAAGCCATTTACCTGGCGAAAAAAATGGCAGCTTATATGGGATGAAGTGAAATACTGCTCAGACCGATGTAAGCGCCATAAAAACTAAGTATGATTGGTAAAATTAGAAAAAAGCTTCTAGAGCCTATCTCATACGTTTTACAAAAAGAATCTTTGATTTGTCCCATATGTGACAGATTTATCCCGACCTCACAAAAAGACGCTCATCATTTAATACCAAGATCCAAGGGTGGAAAATCTACTGAATTTCTTCATAAAATTTGTCACAAGCAAATTCACGCATTATTTAATGAAAATGAATTGGCTAAAGCTTTAAATACAGCCAAATCTTTAAAAGAGCACCCCGATATGCAAGTTTTCATAAATTGGGTAAAAAATAAACCCGATGCTTTTTATGAGAGAGTTGCTAAAAGTTCACGCATTAAAAAGAAATAAATTTTTTTAAATTACAGCGTTTCAATGTTTTGAATATGCTTTTTGGCTTGAGATTTTATATCTTCAATTGTATTAATATCCATAACTCTTATTTGTTTATTTACGATAGCTAATCTTGGATTTTTTTCTAATTTAGAAGTATTGGTTATAAAGAAATTCCAATAAAGGCTATTGAATGGGCAAGCTTTTTCTCCTAATCTCTCATTTTTTGAGTAATGACATCCTTCGCAATAATTACTCATTTTATTAATGTAATTGGCAGTTGATACATAAGGTTTACTTGCTAATTGACCTCCATCTGCAAATTGACTCATACCAAGGGTATTAGGCATTTCAACCCATTCAAACGCATCTATATAGATCCCTAAATACCATTCGTGAAGCTTTCTAGGGTGAATACCGGCTAGGAGTGAAAAATTACCAACAATCATAAGCCGTTGAATATGGTGTGCGTACGCTTCATTTAAAGATTGAGTGATTGTATATTTAAGACAATTCATGCGAGTTTTACCAGTCCAAAACCAAGTTGGCACTGAACGCTTATGATTAAAATAATTTTCATCTTGAAGGGTTGGCATATGCGCCCAGTAATATCCTCTTATATATTCCCTCCAGCCAATAATTTGTCTGATAAAACCTTCTGCCGTATGGATGGGGATTTCTTGATTTAAATAAGATTTTTCAACTGCTAAAACTACTTCAGATGGAGATAACATCTTGGTATTAAGTGCAAAAGAAATTAATGAATGAAACATTCTTGATTCATCTTTATGCATTGCATCTTGATAGTCACCAAAATGAATTAAAAGATGCTTAATAAAGAAAGCTAGTTGTTTTAATGCTTCTTTTCTATTTAAAGGCCAGCGGAATTGTCGGGCTTGATCATGACCAAAGCTCTCTATTTTAGATTCATTCAATTCTTTCCATATGTCACTGTGATCATGATTTGGCCTATGATCTGCAAATACTTTGGGATCACCTTTCCAAGGCTTTCTATTTTCTTGATCGAAATTCCATTTTGATCCAATAGGTTCATTATTCTCTGACATCAATACTTGATGCTTCCTTCTCATTGAGCGATAAAATGATTCCATAAGCCAATTTTTTTTATTTTTAAAAAAATCGCCAATTTCATATCTTTCAGTATAGAAGTGCTCTGAAGAGTAACATTTAAATGGAATTGAAATTTCACTACAAAATTTAACTAAATCCTGGTCTAGCCGATACTCATCGGGTTCTTGGTATTCAAATTTTTTAATATTATGTTGATTAAACAAAGCATTTAAGTTTGTTTTAAAAGAATGCTGATTAACGCTGTCATTTATTTTTAAGTAAATAACCTGATGGCCATTTTTGGTAAGGCTTAATTGAAAATCTCTCATAGCGGCAAATATGGCCATGATTTTTTGTGCATGATGCAGTACGTAATTTGTTTCCTGTTTGACTTCCATTAAAACGTAAATGATTTCATCATCTACGTTTTTAAACCAGGAATGATTGGGATTGAGCTGATCGCCGAGAATAAGCCTTAAGGTTTTCATATGAAGAACTTAAAAAAAATAAAGATGCAATATTTTTATCTGCATCCACCTAAAGGCGGGATAACTTTATTAGCGTTTTTTCTTACCAGAATTTTTATTAAGAATAATTCCGAATCCAGCAAGGAGAAAGCAGGCGAGCCCTAAAAAGAATATTAATATATTAGGCATAATTTAATCCTTTCTACTTATAATTTCTGTGTAGATCACAAAAGTTAAGATTGATGGAATCCAAGTTGCCGTAAATAAAGCTTCTTGCTGTTGACCTGAAAACCATAAGTAACCGGTTGTTACAAAAGCAATAAAAATTGACATCAAGATACAAATTTCAGACATTTTTAACATTGCTGCTCCTTTTTTTAAAAAAACTAATGATCATTTTTCCAAAAACCCCAAGCTGAGCAAACAAGAAAGAAAACAGCAAGGGATGCATGCGCTCTTACATCTGTTTCACCATGGATTTCTAGCAAGAATGGAACAATTTTTAACATACCCAGAATGAGCCATAAAGATGCAATAAGTGATAATACGAAACTTACTTTTCCAAAAGTTTTTCTCATAACATCTCTACGTGATTTGAACGTAACTTAATAATCTCACAATCAAAGCATTTTTTGTAAAAAATAAAAGAGTATTATCATGATTGTAATAACCATAATCATAGCAGTGAAATAACTATAGCCATTTTTGAGTAACCAACTTAATAAAGGTAATACAGGCATCACAGGCAAGACATAGATAAAATTTTCATTAGCTAATTTAGCAATTCTGTCCACATCCTTGCTTTCAAACCAAATCATGGTGTACGCCGTAAAAGAAATAATAGGAAGGGCTAAGAGAAGTGCCGCTAATTTAGTATCTTTTTTACTTAATTCAGTGGCTAATACAATAACCAGAGTAGCAATAATAATTTTGATAAAGTAAGCCATCAGTAAACAATCTGCATATTTGGTTTTTCTGGGCTTTGTGGCAGGAAAGATGCTTGGTTAGATTGAATTCTTTTTGCGCTCCATAAGACGGCTAGAGCATCTAAAATATCATTGTCCATTACATCTTTTCTTGCATATTGATGCCTTATCTCTTCAAAAATAAAATTTTTAAAATGCATAGCCAATAATGAATTCCTTATTGCAAAGCCTTCATGACTCTTCTTACTCTCTAAGATTACTTGCTCATTATTCATTGCCCTAAAGCTCAATTCGGGATGTATTTCATAAATTTGCATGTCTTCATGGTGGATCATTGTTTGCACATCTTTAATTTTAGGAAATAAATACCATGATTGAAGCGACATAGATTTACCAAAAAGTTTTTTTGATACTAAAGATGCTTTTTCATAATTGGGCTGATCTAGCATTTCGGGGGTAGGGGCTGTAAATACTGAAGAAGCTTTTTTGCTAAGTAATTTCCTAGCTAATTGATCTGCTTGACGAGGAATCACTTCAGATAAGATAACTGGCATATCAATGCCAACAATTAGCTGACTTTCATTTTTAAAGAAATTTTTTAATTCATTTAGATTTGAAAAAACCGATGAATGAATGCTCTTATCTTGATTTTCCCAAACAGAAAACCAACCTGATTTGCAGCCATCAATTCCAATAATAAGTGACAATTAATTGACTCGGCAATAATTGAGTTTATTAAAACGCCATAAGGCAAAATATTTATAGAGTATTTTGCTTATAGGATAAATGATTGGCATTTTTATTATGAGGCTTAACACGTTCCAACCTCTTAAATGCTTCCATATCAAACAAAATGCATCTACCCCCTTATGGAGACTTTCTTTTTCATCTATGGCATGAAGGCTTAATAAAGCATCTTTTTGAGTAATATTATATTTACGCAGTAATGTTTTATTTGTATGAAGATTGCACCATAGAAAAATTCTTGGCGGAGAGATCGATTGATAGTATTGAATCTCTTTTTTACAAATATTGCACTGATTGTCGAATAAAATTTTTATCATAATTTAAAGCCATATAAAAAAGAAAGGCCCCAAACCATTCAGGGTGAATTTGGAGCCCATCGAGCAATATTTCAGCTTATTGCTTATTCCATGGATTTCATTTTTAATAAAAATTCAATTTTTTTAGTAAAGAACCTATACTTAGTTGATGGATACTTTGAGTCATGCTTTATGGGGCTATGGTTTGTTTGGATACAAGCGATATCCTTGGTCAGCCATATTCTTTGGCGCTATGCCAGATCTTATTTCATTTGGATTGTTGATGTTTATAAATCTAATGACAGGACATTGGCATTTTGGCAAACCTGCATTAGATTCTCTTCCATCTTGGATTTTTCTAGCCTATTCAATAGGCCATAGCTTTATTATTTGCTTGCCTATCATTTATATTGTTTATCGTTTTAACCGAGCATTTGCTATGGCGATGTTAGCCTGGCCATTTCATATCGTCCTCGATTTCCCTTTTCACTCAAAAGCTTTTTTTGCGACCCCAATTTTTTGGCCGCTATCAAATTATAAAGTTGATGGAATTCCATGGTCGCATTGGTATATTTGGTATCCAAATATTTTATTGCTGACAATTTTGCTTGTTTATCGTTACAAGAAAAATGTGAAGAAATTTATCCAATGATTAAACTAAGAAAATCAGAAGATCGCGGATATGCCGACCATGGCTGGTTAAAAAGCTACCATTCATTTTCGTTTGCAGATTATTACGACCCCGAGTATATGGGCTGGGGTAATCTTCGAGTTATTAATGATGACTACATTGAAGCAGGTGGTGGCTTTGGAGATCATCCTCATAGAAATATGGAGATTATCACTTACGTGCTTTCAGGTCAGTTGGCTCATAAAGATAGTATGGGCAATGTTGAAACAATCAATCCAGGGGAAGTCCAAAGAATGAGTGCGGGGAGCCTTGTTGTGCATAGTGAATTTAACAGCGCTACTAATGCAACGACTCACTTATTGCAAATTTGGATTGAGCCTAATGTGATGAATATTGAGCCAAGCTATGAGCAAAAAGTTATTCCCCAAATAAAGAAGGAGGGCAAGCTGGCTCTTATTGCCTCTTCGGATCCAAAAGATCAGTCAGTTTTAATTCATGCAGATGCATCTTTGTATGCAGGTATTTTTAATGAAAATCAAAAAACGACTTTGCAATTAAACTTAAATAGAAAAGCATATGTTCATCTGATTAAAGGAGCATTAGAAATTAATGGTAATTATTTAAAAGCCGGTGATGCATTAATGCTGGAAGGTGAGCCTTTAATTAATATTTCAAACGGTAGGGAAGCTGAAGTATTAGTGTTTGATTTAGCAGCTTAATTGCTTGCCAAGAAGCGTTATATTCAAGGCATACCTAAGTTATTTATTTTTATTAGTCATCAAGGTTTCAATTTGAGGGCTATTACTTTACAATTGCCGAAACCTTAAGCTTAATCTGAATTCGAGGCAATTATCATGTCAGAAAATAACAACATTGATAAGAAATTATCCACCATCAAAAATTTGCTCGCTAAGCAAAATTTGGTTGAAAACCTCATTCACAGACAAGAGATGTCTCGCCAAGATATTGTTGAGTCTCTCGTTCAAAAGCAAAACTCAATTGAATTAGAAAGACTAATCAAAAAGCTAGAAATCAATGAAATTGCCAGAATTCTAGAGGCTTTAGCAGAGCAAGAGCGTATTGTCGTATGGGATCATATTGAAACGAACCGTCGCGATGACGTTCTTCTTGATGTGTCTGATGACATCCGTATGGATCTTGTGTCTGACGAGACTCCAAACAAAGAACAAATTACCGTTATTCGAGTATTCGACTTATTTAAAGGCCGTTTACGTCAGATTCCTATATACAGCCGAAAAGATCTTGAAAAAGCCAAACCTATTTGGGTAGATCTTGTCACGCCTGAAATTGAACAGCTCGAATGGGCGAGGGAAATCTTTGGTGCGCATATTCCCAATCCTAACGAACTTACAGACTTGGAGACAAGCGCTCGATTTTATATTGAAGATAATGGTGAAATTCATCTTCATTCTAATTTCTTGCTTGATACCACTAAAGAATCTAAGAACGTAACGGTTGCTTTCGTCCTCAAGGATAAAATATTATTTACAGTTAGAAATGAAGAATTGCCTGTATTTAGACTTCAGCGGTTAAGAGCGCGTGCGGAAGCAGGTTATGTATCACAAGCTAAAGATGTTTTATTAGATTTGTATGCTGCCGATATTGAGTATTCAGCCAATGCCCTTGAAGATGTCTATTCAAGACTAGAAAAAGTGGGTAAGCAAGTCGTGAAGTCATACATGACAAATAGTCAGGCTGCGACCATTCTTTCTGATATTGCGATCGAGGAAGATTTGAACGGTAAGATTAGACGCAATGTGATGGATACTAGAAATGCTTTATCATTTTTAATGCGCTCAAAACTTTTATCCGTCAGTCAACATGAAGATGTAAAAGAAATTCTTCGTGACATTGATTCTCTGGATGGCCATACATCATTCTTATTTAATAAAATCAACTTCCAAATGGATGCTACTGTCGGTTTCCTTAATGTAAATCAAAATATTGATTTGAAAAGATTGACAATTATTAGTGTGGTTTTCATGCCGGTCAATATCATTGCGGGAATTGGCGGTATGTCTGAATTCAGTATGATGACCAACGGTATTCCATGGCCATTAGCATACGGCTGTTTTATTTTAGTCATGATTGCAATTGGATTGCTTACTTTTATAGGTTTGAGAACTTTTGAAAATAAACGTATCGAAAGGTTGAGGTCAGAAAATTCATTTGATAAATAAGATAGTTTTTAACAAAGTTTTAAATAAAAAAGCCACTTTATAAAGTGGCTTTTTG
>Ga0007824_1000310_pt1 | contig 14065 bp, 15 predicted proteins | sample CryBogCBE05Oct08_FD_71225 | JGI IMG/M metagenome (GOLD analysis project Ga0007824, IMG submission 71225) | Freshwater microbial communities from Crystal Bog, Wisconsin, USA - CBE05Oct08 | ecosystem: Environmental > Aquatic > Freshwater > Lake | place: Crystal Bog, Wisconsin, USA | collected... | reverse complement strand
GAACCAAGTAGGCTGCTGTCCGGGCTGAATGTTTTGAACATCTTGCAGCGTACCGTTAATGTTATCCAACTGAACAAGAGAGTTGGCGGTCGCAGTAGCGGTAAAGGTTGCGTTTGAACGACCCGCAGCAGAAATAGAAGCAACGCTTCCATATACACCATTACCTGTGGTGATGAAGTTGTTTGAAACATAGGGCTGAATAGCGGTAACAGTATGTGTGCCGTCAGAGGGCATTGAACCTACATCCACAATCACATCAATGATGTTGGAGTTCTGTGGCAGCAAGAACGTGCAACCACGATAGTTTGTTCCAGAAGCATCCGCAGTAGGCGATGATGCAACGGTAGGTCCAGTTGAACTGTACGCACCGCTCTGAGGTGTCCAAATCGTAGCGGCTTGGTTAGGAATACCGTTAGAGTCAACAAAGATTCCCGATCCACCGCCGTAGTTTGCAGTACCAGCGGTAGAGTTAGAGAAATCCATAAATACGTTTTGTGCCAAAACAACCGTACCCACATCGCGTTGGGGGCCAAAACGTTGATCACCAGATAATACTGGACCTTCAAATGTACTACGTCCCATGATAATTCCTTATGCAAAAGTACCTTACCAATCGTTGCATCGTCTGCTAGGGCAGTGGCGGTAAGGATGAAATCCCTAGATGTTTAAACTATACAACAAGAAAGGGGGCTTTACACCCCCTTTTTGCATCAATATGAACCGTATACGCCTAGAGGATCAGAATATCCAAAGCTGTAACGTTCACGAGACTTATAACGCACGTTACCGGTATCAAAGTCGCCGTCCATGCTGTTTTGCAGCGGGGTACGAACGAACATCTTCAAGCCGTTAGGTACGTCAGTGGTCAAGAACCACGCATTAGTCGCGGTCAAGAAGTGGTTGATCGTGTAGCCTTCAGGGATCGAACCGTTGTTCTCGATAGCGTTAATGTCGTTGTTGTTGGTACCTACGCGCAATTTGGTTTCGAGCAAACGAGTTGCAACGAACTGGAGCGCGGGAGGAACAATCAACTTACGGGGTTTAGCAGCGATCAGCAAACCACGCTCATCTGTCCATGCAGCGATCTGTATCACAGCGTTTTCCAACGCGGTTTCATTCAAGTCAGCAGGGGTAGAAGGAGTGTTTGCGTTAGTGCCGCCGTTGACCAAGGGGTGAGCAGTGCTAAACAAAGATACGCCATCACCGCCGAGATAAGCCGATGAGAAGCCATTGTTCAGAATAGCTGCCGCCTTAACTTGTTTCGTATACGCCATAGCGCGAGCCAGACCTTTGGTATACCGCGCCGATAGAGAATCATACAAGTTGTCCTCGATAGCCTCTTCTGTCAGCGAGAAACCCAATGCAATGGTTTCGTGCTGATAGCGAGCAGTCCAAGCTTCCTGCGCATTGTCATAAGCGATGGCGTTGCCCTCAGCCTTGACAGGTGCAGCAGAGAAACCAGACAGTTTGGTTTCTTCTTCAAACGAACGCTCAGAGGTCTCGATTTCATAAATTTCTTTATGCTCTTCACCATAACGAGCGTACTCCAAGCCGAACAATGCATTCAGTCCGGGGAGTAATTCTTTAAGTAGCTGTGCGCGTGAAATTGCCATGTTAAATTACTCCTTAAGCTTTGCCAGTTGCAGAGTAGTAAGCATGCAGACCAAACTGCAATTTTACTAACACTTCTGGATATTGAGTGAACACCAAGGTTGCGCTAGATGCAAACGCAGTCACAGGTGCTTGGTTCAAGATGATGGAGGTAGAACCTGCGGCAACAGAAGTACCATCGCCAGCGCCAATCACAAATGAACCAGAACCGATGTACTGACCTGCGGAATTCAATGAACCCACTTCAGTACCTACGGGCAACGCAAAAGGAATACCAGCAGTTGTAGTAATGGTCGCAGTGCTGATAGATGAATACGTTGCGGTTCCTAGAGGAACAGCGGTATCACGCACTAGATCAATAATACGCAAAGGCAAGGTGGTGGTAACAGGGGTTGCATACGGAGTCAGGACTCCGTTTGAAGAATCACCTGTGTTTAAACTACCAGCCAAGTCGGTTGCAGATACGTTTTGACCAATCAATGAAGTATTAGCTGAACCCACGGTTGAACCGCCAGTTGCTGTAATCATCACTGCTTTAAACACGGTATCAGGATCGTCAGTCACAATCGCTTGAATGTCGCCTGCGGCTGTGTTGGCGGGATAATACTGTGAGAAGGTCAGTTGCTTGGTTACGGGGTTGGTGTAAGAACAGCCCAAGAAGATACCGATGGTCTGGTTCAAACCAGTACCAGTGGTAACGGTTGCGCGTTGTACATAACCACGAGATTGAGTTACAAAATCGCCGTAATAAATATTGGTGCCATAGTTATACAGAATCGGTAACTTGCGAGTTGATCCTGCGAAAACCTGACCGCCAATAAGATTAATCGGCTTTAGCCCGTAAGGGGCTGGTACTGAAGGATAAGCAGCCATTTAAATCTCCATTAAATTTATTTACCTGTTCCAAAGCTGACGCTTGATTTGCCTTCTCTAAAGAGAGGCATACGCGCATCACTTTGACGCATGAGACTATTGTTTACTGCATCCTCGTTTGCTCGAGTCAGATTTTGGTAATAAGCCTGTTGCTGATCAACCAATTCTGTTGGGGTCTTGCATAACAATAGCCCGCCAACCTCAATGCAGTCTTTAAAACGGCTATCAGGGTCAACTAGCAGTCTAAATTTCGGTTGTTCTTCAAGTTTTACTGGCTCCCAACCTTCACGCAAACGCGAAGACACATTTTTGGGATCAGCATTATTATTTAAAGAAACACGTATCCATCTGTAAGACATCCCGGCTTCTACATCAGGTTCTGGCAAAAGGCTTGGAGGAGTCCACTGCTTGGGGCGCTCTTCCGCTGTACGGGTCATCAGTTCTCTAGGTAATCTCGTTTGGTCTGTCATTTAGGACTCCAATTTATTAACCGCTTTCGCGTAGTCATCAAGCGATATGCCCAATTTTTTCGCTAGAGCAACCTGCGAAGGCCTAAGACGTATCTGTTTAGGGGATGTACTGCGGGTAGCGGGTGCTACAACCGAGTTTGAACGTGGCTGTCGTTCTGTTTCGCTTTCGCCAAAGTAATCTGGAAAACGTTTACGGACTGTCTCATCGAGGCGTCTGTAATATTCCGGCGAGGAAATCATCACTTCGCCGTTTTCAACCATTTCTTGATGCGTTGCCAGCGCTAGGGCTGTCATTTGTTTGTTCTGACCCCACCACGGGTTTTTTTGCGCCCATGTTACTGCGGTTGGATCAGGTTCAGGTTGCTGTTGTCTAACCTGAGTTTGTGCTATTGGAACATAAGGTTGTTCGGGTGGCAATGCTTGAGGCTTAAAATTACGAACTTTGTCTATTTTTAGCGTCACTTCAGCAATTTTTTGCTGCGCTTCAAGGACTTGATCCGTATCTCCTGATTCATACGCCTTTCTGTAGTCTTCTTTCGCTTTTTGAAGCTCATATTCCACGTTTTTCGAGATATTTTGGACTGCAATGTCCTGATTCTCGATCAAACTTTGTTTTAAACGCCTATTTTCTTCAATTAAACGGTTAGCAAGGGCTACAGCTTCTTGATTTTCGCGGAAAACACGTTCTTTTTCCCTGCGTTCATCATGCGCAAGGGCTTTCATGCGTATTAATTTGTTCTTTACCTTAAGCGAATAGCCCTGTAAGTCGTCTTTATACAGTTCTTCCTTCTCGGTTTCCGGTAAAGGGGTACGATTTTGATCTTCGGGTGGGACTTCATTCTCAATTTCTATGATGATATTGTTATCTGCCGCCTCAATCTGTTCCTCTTTATCGGCAGCAGCTTCAATTTCATCTGGAAACTTGAAGTCAGGTGTATCTAATTCAGCCATCGCTGTTCTCCTTACTTACGCGAGATTCCGCGAGGGTCTTGAACCACACCTTCGACAGAATCATCGTTAATCATTCGGAACTCTTTGCCATGAATGATGAGACGTGAACCGGAATGAGGACGCACTAATATAAAATCGCCCGGCTTACACCACGGTCCAGTAGGGAACTTGGCTTTATCTAAGTAGCAATCTGGACCTAATGCCACTACAAACAAAACGGTTGTGAGGATTTCTTCAGTATGCAGTGTGGCATCTGCTTTAATAATGCCGCTTTCAAACTCTTTTTCCATTTCTGGAATGGCGCACAGGATGTGATAGCCGCTGGGTTGAGGCAGTTGCTTGGCTTTTTCCTCAGCAGTGGTCTGTGTGGTAGCCACAACAGTTGGGTTTGCCGGGTCAACGGCAATGAGTATTTCAGTCATCGTCTGAATCCTTTAGTCGATCAAGTAGGTCTTTGATGTTTAAACGTGCAGTAAGAAGACCTTTTACCTCTCCGCACATGGCTTTGTATTCAACAAAGTCCTTGGCTGAACCATTCCCAAGGGCGTCTTGAATTTGGTGAATCTTGTCGTCTAGCTGTTTGACTAGAACGTTTAGGTATTTGTCTATCATTCAGGTTTGTTTAACTCCACGTGTTTAATAGCGGCTTGTACACCTAAGCGTAGGCGTTCTCTTTCGTTCTCTGCTTGAGTCTTGAATTGATCCTTTTGGGTTTGAGCAGCAATACGTTGCATTTCAATCTGTTGTTGCGCTTGGATACGTTCGCGTTCCACTTGGATTTGCGCCATCTTCGCTTGAATGTCGGCTTGATCTTTTGCCGTCTTTGCCTGTATTTGCTGTGCTTTAAGCTGCAACTCTTGTTGCTGAAGTTGAATTAACGGGTCGCCCGCTTGTTGCTGTGCTTGTGCTTGCGCCTGTTTGGATAGGTTGTTTTGTTTGACCTGTGCTGCGGCCTGTGCAACCAACTGCGATACCTGTACTTCCACTTGTGGAGGAAGTTGCGTACCCGGAGCAGGTAGGGTACTGCCCAACTGTTGTTGGATTTGATTGCGATACTGGAACCCTAGATGCTCGGCAATATGCGCATAGACTGCGTTAGTGATGGCATTGGCTTGCGGGTTTTGATGTATTTGCTGTTGGATATTGGGGTCTTGCAAGAAGCTTTGATGTACTGCCAAGTGTGCGTCATGATCTTGAAAGATAAATGCTTTCATAGGCTTACCATTGAGCGCATTCATATTTTCAGTCACAGGATCAAGCGGCATTTCATCATCAATGACAGGTACTAACTTGGCTGCATTCTTAATGCCAAGGGTCTCAATCATTTGACGATGTAGATACGCTAAATCGTAAAGCTGAGGCGCTTGCTGGGCTAACTGCATCACCGCTTGCCATTGCACAACCTTTTGAGACATGGTAGCAGAGTTAGGATCAGAAACCGGAATGATGTCTACGTTCTCATAGTCCGACTTCTTAGCTTGTCTGCCGCCATCATCTGGCTCATAGGCATATTCTGGTGGGGTGTAGTCTGCAATGATCTTCTTTAATAGCCGCAGTTCTTGCTTTAATGAGTAATGAATACGCGCCTGTACAGCGGTCATTACTTTCATCGTTCTTTCAAGAATTGCTAGAGTCGTTCCTACGGGGGCGTTGGCATTAAGGTCAGCAGTAGCAAGATCAGCAGTATTGGCAAAACGTCGTCCATCTTCTATGATCTGGTTAAGTAATGTCATTAATGTCTGACTTGGTTCCTTGTATGGAATCAACATCAAATTGTCTTTTATCGCTCCAGACGGAACGTCAACATCCCGCCATTCTGCGGGGGCAATAGGGGTGTCATCACCTTTGACTCGCATGCCTCGGGTTTTGAATCCACCGGGCAGGTTGGCAAGTGTTCCTGCGTCCACCAACTGTCTAATGAGTGACGTGCCAGATTTAGCAAATGCACCGATAAGATGAATAAGTCCAAAATAATAAAAGCCAAAACCGGGAACATAACCATAATGAACAAAATGTTGTCTCTTTTGATGCGTTTTGTCTCCTTCTTCCCAATTTCTTCTAATGGCAAGTACGGTTCCGCTACCATGCTCGAACGTGACAAGGTAGGGCAAAGCAATTCCTGTTTCGTTTCCATCTTTATCTTTGTGTTCATATCCGGGTAAATCTAAATCAACTTGCATCTCAAGAAGTTTATAGCGGAAATCAGAGGTGGCTCTAAAGCCCATCTTTTCCGCAATCTTCTTCTCAACTTCATCTAGGGTATTGTTGGGTTCGCCAAGATTGACATCTCGGTAAAAGCCCATGACTTGTAAGCGCCTTAATTCATTCTCTGTCTTACGCATGACGTGCGTGACACGTGGAGAAGTTTCAATGTTAGACGCGCCGTAAGGCACTACCACGTCCTCTGCCGGGCAGAAAATTGCGGCAGGACGTTCTGTATGGGGATCGTAATAAACCTTCTTAAAAGCGTTTCCAGACAGTCCTAGGCCCCATAGCGTCCTTTCGGTTTCAGGACGATACTCAGTCATGACATCGGTCAACATGTAGTTCATATCATGTTCGACACGTGTGGCTGACAACTTCTTTTCCGGTGTTTCTTTACCGACAATCTCCACTCGAGCGGGGCCACTTGCCGGGAAGATTTCCATGATGGTTTCGGCTTGGAACTTCACAAGGGCTTCTGACAGCAAGGGATGATAGACACCACATGCACCGGGCCAAGGGTCGGTACGTTCTTCTATCTTCAATCCAAGAAGTTCTAATCCATCCACATAGGCGCGTATCCAATCGCGCCTACTGGCTACGTCATCGTCATAGTCGGAGACAAGATCGCCCACAATGCTTTGCAGGACGTTCTCATCCATCTCTTCCGCAAGATTGGCGTTAAAATCTTCTTCGCCTTCTTTGGATACTTCTAAATCAAATCCGGGTCCATGAATATGGACGGCTTCTGGGTCTTCAATCTGTATTTCAATCGCCTGATCATCATCTGTAGATGAGATGCCTTGCGGTGCAGCATAAAGACTTTTGACGATAGACATTAGTAGTATTCCCGCTTACGTTTAAAATAAACTTCTTCATCTGGCATGTCCGTGTTTAAACGGATAAACCCGCCTTGACGAAAACGCAATAGGGCTTGGCTTGTGCTATCCACGAGGTCGTCATGGTCGCCGTTTGGAAAGCTGGCAAGTTCTTCAACCAACTCTTCAGCCCATCTTGTGTCTGGACACCACACCATACCCGAAGCAAACAGGTCAGATATTGCGTTTACACGGGCTATCTTATCATTGCCTTTGCTTGGGGTGTATTCCGATAATGGAATACCCATCGCCCTAAGTTCATAAATTAATGGAGCGCCCGCTGCTTTCTTCTCAATAATGAGCGCATCGGGTTCCCAATCCTTGTACATCTGCATTGCTTTGGCTTTGAGCGCAGGAAACTCCATACGATCTTTAATCGCATCCAATAGAATAATATTGGCTACGTCTACGCCTTGTTCGTTGGGCTTATAGAAGACGCCCCACGTAGTACATGCAGAATAGTCAGCACGTGAAGACTTCTCAAAAGCGGTATCCCAAGATTGGATTAGGTATTCACAAGAGGGTGGATGGTCAGACTCCCATATCTGCCACATATCTCTTTTGATAATAGCGCCTTCTTCTGATGTAGGGTTTTGCTGATACTGTGCTTCCCACTTACTGACAGGAAGTTCTGCTTTAATTGCGTCTAACTCTTCCTTAGCCCAGAACTCAGGCCAAAGCGGGTTCCCCGAAGGGAACAGAGCAGGAAGCTCTATCACTTCCCACTCATTACTGCCATCTCGTTTAAACGAGTTATCTATAATCTGACCCGTTAAGTCTCTTTTAGACCAACGAGTCATCACAATAATAATTGACCCTCCGGGTTGGAGACGCTGACGTGGACCAGAGTTGTACCACTCATACACCCTGTCATAGACAGCAGGGTTGCCTAGCATCGCCTCTTGTTCAGAGTGGGGATCGTCAATGATTAGGACGTCTGCGCCTTTACCGGTAACTGCACCACCGACACCAATAGCAAAATAGTCCCCGCCTTTATGGGTGTTCCATCGTCCGGCAGCCTTTGAATCAGACGATAGCTTCGTAGGGAAAATAGCTTGATAGTCTGGGGTGTTAACCAAGTTCCGAACCTTACGCCCAAATCCAACCGCCAGTTCTGCTGTGTGCGCTGTTTGGATAATCTTACGGTCAGGGAATTTCCCAAGATACCAAGCCGGAAAAAGAAAAGATGCAAACTCTGACTTTGTATGTCTTGGAGGCATATTGATAATGAGACGTTTAAGAGACCCGTCAGCGACACGTTCAAAGGCATTCGCCATGATTGCGTGATGCTCCCCCGCAACGAAAGCCGACCACATGTTGTTAACAAACGGGATAAAGTTCTCTTTACAGCGTTCAATGTTGTCTGCCTTTAATAGTTGATGAATCTTTGTGATATTGGGATGACCATCAGGCAATGTGTCTAACATTGCTCTGTATTGCTTAATCTCTTTCTTCGTCAATAATGGCATTACAACTTAACCATATCTTTCACAGACTTATCGCGTAATCTTAATGATCTACGTTCATTTGGTTTTATATGTATATGACCTAAACGTTTTAATTCGTGGACGATACGATGAATGTTAGATTTACTCTTCAAGTTTAAACCGTGAGCAATGTTGGTATACGACGGAGCAAATCCTTTAAGAATAATGTACGCCTGTATAAACTCTAATACCTGCTTCTGTCTTTCAGTCATGTTGTTTGCTCCATCTATTCATTGCTACGCAATTTTTTATTTTCAACTTCAATATGTTTCACGTGGAACAATTTTTAAAGTTAAGCAAAATGTTTCACGTGGAACATTCTTAAAATATATATACCCCCCGGGGGTATGTGAGAACGTTCACATAGGGGGTACTTTATGTTTCACGTGGAACAATGTCAAGGGGAAACGTTCGTATGGGGTAGGGGTATGTGATGGGATGTGGAAAATAGAGCGTACAGGCTGAGGCAGCGGTACTGGAGGTTTTGGGGGGTACGGGTAGGGTGGGGTCAGGCGGGCGCCCGTCACACATGCCGCACCCCACGCGCATCACGGCGCAACCGTAGCGACTCGACACCATCGTTCGTGTCGGGTCAACACCGTTTTGTATCGACACTAATGCATCGACTTGCCAAACGTTGCGAGGTGCTTATCAAGATCACGCTTCAGTTGTTCTGCATCCACTTGCTCGATCTTCGTCTCGGTCTTATCGGTGAACATGCCGATTGCACGGCCTACCAACTCGAGCGCCTTCAGTCGATCACTAGTGCGAGCCTTCTCATCGTCTGCGTGAGCGAGCAAGTCAGACATGACCTTGCGTCGCGTGGCAACGGCGTCATCGATAATATTTTGTTGGACGCTCTCCCAAACCGTCTCCATTAACACACTTATCCTCGGGTCTTTCATCAAACGGTTCGCTTCGGCGATCATCGATGCATGGCTCATGCCGCTTGCGTTATAGGCCTTTGCGTAAGCTTCACGTGGAGACATTCCCTGCGCCACGTTACTAGCGAAAGCTTTCATCTTGGGCGTCATCTTCGCTTTGCGGTCTTTCGTTCCCCATGTCTTTCCATCTCTTCTTACTGGTTCTACTACGTTAGCAACCGCCGCCTTCATCGCTTCGCTAATTTCAAGGCCTCCCGCGTTCGTGCTTATGCGTTCGCTTGCTTCGCTGCAAGCCTCGTCTGCCAACGGTTTTGCTTCGATCACTTCATTTTCTGTCTGCATGATAAGAACCCTATAAACGTTCACTCGACTGTACCCGTTTAAACCGTGATGCACAAATTCGTTCGCATGTCAAACGAGGTCGGGTTGCATTGTTTAAACGATGGTGTTAGCATCGTTCTCGTGTCACTGCTTTTGTTCTTCCTGTCGTGAGACAGCACAGATATAGAAGTGATGGCACAGACCGCTTTGATGGGTGCTTCGCAAACACCCTAGCGCGAGCCGAAAGCCCGATCGGATCGGGACTACGACAGATCACCCACCTACACACACAGGGGATCGACAGGAAGTCCTACAGCCCGATTGACTACCTAGCAAACGCGAGACGTGGCGGCGTTACAGATCACCCACCTACCCTTCAGGGGATCGAACCAAACGCCGTACGACACGCCACTCGACAAAAGCCTCGAGCGTTCGCTACCGACTGACCGCGATACGGTCGTTTCAGGATTCAGCTTAAGCCTTGACGTGAACTAGACGCGGTAAGGCTTAGTGATGCGATCCTGCATCGTTATTGGAGGCTTACACCATGCACAAAATGACACGTAAAGAAACAATGTTCCACATTCAAACCTTGGCGATGGTCTTGCTGATCGCCGTTGGCTTTTCAACTCCCCTCGTCATCATCATCGCGATGATGGGTCATCAATAGGAGGCTTAACCATGCAACACATTCTGACTGTGGCGCTCGCGCTTGTGCTCGCCGCGCTGTTTTACATCTGCGCACTCGATTGGATTGGCGGCTGCGGTGAATCGTTCGTTTATGCGGATGGTTCCCGGCACGTTGGCGAGTGCCTTGGGCGTGATCTTGTTTCTCACTTAGGAGGTTTTCATCATGAATAGTTTTGCTACCCGTGAAGAGTGGTTGACTGCTGCGGTCGCTGAATTGCGCCCGCTGTTTGCCGCGAACGGTTTTACCCTGCCGGACCGCATCCGTGTTTCTTGTTCTTTTCCCTCGCAGCATGCTCGCAGTTTAAACAGAGCCATCGGCGAACACTGGTCTGCCAGTGCCAGTGATGATGACACGCACGAACTGCTGATCTCGCACGTGATCGATGACCCAATCGAAGTCGCGGCTGTGCTGATCGTACAACTGGCCCACGCTGCGACAGATGGTCACGGTCACCGTGGTCCTTTCGTTCGCTGTGCGCGTTCGTTTTGGCTCGAAGGGAAACCAACTGAACTAAGAGCCGGGGATGAGTTCAAGGCGAACCTGTCCGGGCTGATCGATTCACTGGGCGTTTACCCGCACTCGCGTTTAAACGTTGCAGCACTGCGTAAAACTCAATCAACCCGCATGCTCAAAGCTGACTGCGGCGGCTGTGGTTATACGATTCGACTGTCTGCGCGATGGGCATACAAGAACGGCAATTTGAACCTACCGTTCTGCCCTGACTGCAACACAACATTGAAATTATCTTAATCACAACGGGAGGCTTACCCATCATGAATATCGAACGTCAAATTTCTTTGATTCCACTCGCTCAACTTAACGTTGCCCTTGAAGGCCTCGGCGTTTCAGGATTCCCCAACAAATCCGATGCCGTTAGTGAAGTGATCAGCATGATCGCCGCAGGACGTGTCACCCTCGATGAAGTTCGCAATGCACGTGTTACTCCCACGGTTCGTGTCACTCAGAACCCAGTAGTGCCGCAGGAGATACGCGATCAACTTCTTGCTGCAACCAACAACGTGGTGAACACCGTGGCTCAGGTCGGATCACTCAGCACCCAAGTGAACGATACCTTGAACCGTGTCTCGTTACATGAGCGCCTGTTAGATGATGCGTTCTCACGCCTGAGCGCTAATCTGCACGGTACGCTCGCGTCATCGATCCAAACCATTCAAGGCGTGGATTATGACGTGATCACCCGCAACATCCGCAACGAAGTCAGCAGCATGTTCGATCAGTTCAGGACTACCGCTGCGCCTGAAGTCATCGCAGAGATTGCCCGCGCCGTTCCCGCGACAACACTTGCAACAGCCGGGGATGTGTTCGGTGTTGCCGCTTGCCAGTATCTCAGCGGTGATGAAACCATCGACTTCAGCAGTTTAAACGTTGAACTATGGGGGGACTCCGGTGCGCCTCAGTTGGTTGACGATTACGTGTTCCAACCACAGCACTTGCATCAAGCTTTGGTCGCGCTCGATGACCCTCTGCCCGATAACGTTTGGCTTGCGGGTGAACGTGGTACAGGTAAGACAGAGTTCGTTTCTCAGATCGCTGCACGGTTGGGCCGCAGACTGTACCGGGTCAACTTCGATGAGGCGCTCGAACGTGCCGACTTCATCGGCGGCAACACGATCGATCAAGGCTCGGTTGTATGGAAGCCCGGCATCATCACGCAAGCGATTCAACATCCCGGCGCGATTGTGCTACTTGATGAAATCGGTTTTGCCCGTGCGCAGAATCTCGCTGTCCTGCATGCGTTGTGCGAGCGTTCGCCTCACCGTTCGATCGTGATCAGCGAGACAGGCGAGCGCATCCCTGTCGCAAGTCACGTGGTGTTCTTCGGCGCGGATAACTCGAACGGTCACGGCGATCACAGTGGGAACTTCGCAGGAGTGCGTGATCAGAACACGGCGTTCCTCGATCGGTTTGGTTTCACTTTGCGGTTTGAATACTTGCCCGCTCATGCAGAGGCCAACCTGATTGCAACACGTACTGGTCTGCCAATCGATGCGGCTGTTGTACTGGTTCGGTTTGCGAACGTGGCGCGTGAGAAGGCGCGTTCAGGTTTGCTGACACAGCCACCTTCACTGCGTCAACTGTTTGCGTGGTCACGTTCAGTGCGCAAGGGCATCCCAGTTCAGATCGCTTTCGAGAACGCAATCATCAATAAGTTCCCCGCAGACTGCGAACCGGAACTGCGTGGAGTTTTCACCGCTGCGGTTGACGTTGCAGCGTTTACACAATCTCTTGTGAGGTAATCATGTTAGTTCTCAATGCAAAGCGTGGCGTTGAATCCACGCTCGAAAGAATCTTCGCAGCGTCTGGCAATAAGTTCAGTTCGCTTTCGTTCAAGTGGACAGGCAGCACCGCTGCAATCGCGTTCAAGAAAGATAGCGAGGGCGTTAAGGCAACGGTTGTCTTTCCGGCTGTCGATGAAAACGCTGAGATCGACAACCGCACGTTCACCAACTTAATCGGGTATGCGCTACATGAACTGGGTCACGCATGGTTCACGAGCAACATCGAGTGGGACATCGCTGCGAGACAGCATGGTCAGTTTGTGCATCAACTGATTAACGGCCTCGAAGACCCACGCATCGAGCGGCGCGTGATCAAATCAAAGTATGCCCCGAACGCAGCAGCGCTCTTCGAGAACTTGGTCAATTCAATTCTTGATAGAGACGGGTACGTTAGCCCGGATGACAAACGCAACATCCCGTTTCTGTTAGCGATCGAGGGGCGCCGTTTAAACGGGTACAACATCAAGGCGCCTAGCATCGTTGACGCTTCGCCTTACGCTGAACATCTGCACTGGGCGTTGCGTGAGGCGCACCGCGCAAAGGACACCCGAACTATCTGCGAGATTGCGATTGAATTGTTCAAGCGATTGAAAGAACAGGACAGCAAACCGAAAGAGCCTGAACCAAATCCTGAACAACAGGAATCACAGGAACCACAAGAAGGTGAAGGTCAGGGCGAGGGTCAAAGCGAGGGCGAAGGTCAGCAAGGTGAAGAGCAGGAGAGCGAGGGACAGGAAGGCGAAGGCGAGAACGAAGGCGAAGGTCAGCAGGGCGAGAACGAAGAGACGCAAGGCGAACAGACCAACCGTGAACCTAGCGATCAACGTGGCGGCAACCCAACCGATTGGACCGGGGGCAGACCTGTCGAACCAACCGACTTCATCAATAAAGAACTTGAGCAAGTGAAGTGCGCAGCAGACAAAAACGGTGACCGCCCTGCGGTCGGGAAAATTCAAATAGCAACATTCGACTGGGAGTAATCATGAGAATACAACGTACATTAAACCAAGCAGAATGCGCCAACCACTTTGCGCTTCAGTACAACAACCAACCCGCAGGACTAGGCGCCACGCGTTCAGCGCTCTTGCGTTTGCTTCGTTCGATCGACCTCGTATCTTGGTCTACCCATGAAGAGAGCGGGCGCGTTGATCGTAGAGCCTTTACGCGCTTTGCAACGGGTAGCACAGCGGTGTTCTCCCGCCGTCAACTCAGCGAAGCGGAGACGAGCGCTGTGTCAGTCCTGATCGATTGTTCTCAATCGATGGATCACGACCTGTCAGCCACGCAACGCCGGATCGATGTCGCTGAAGAGATCGCCGTTCAACTTGCACGTTTGCTCGACAAGGCGAAGGTGTCGTTCACGATCAACGGATTTTACGGTGATGACACGAGGGGTT
>Ga0007824_1000301_pt1 | contig 14272 bp, 14 predicted proteins | sample CryBogCBE05Oct08_FD_71225 | JGI IMG/M metagenome (GOLD analysis project Ga0007824, IMG submission 71225) | Freshwater microbial communities from Crystal Bog, Wisconsin, USA - CBE05Oct08 | ecosystem: Environmental > Aquatic > Freshwater > Lake | place: Crystal Bog, Wisconsin, USA | collected... | reverse complement strand
GAGATTAATCGGGCCGCGAGGAATTTTTGGAAGTTCCTACGCGCCAAGATTGCGCGTACCGAACTCACTTACTCTTGCTCTCAATATCCTTAATCACGCGATGGATATCAGCTGCGATTGCTTTGAGCTCTGCCAACTCCTGATTAGCGAGTAAACGAGCTTCCTTTGCTAATTCAAATTCACCTAATGAAGCGGTGTGCGTCTCGTTGATCTTCTGCTCGACCGAAGCAGATGCCACGTTCTGTCCGACCATAATGATCGAAAGAAGTACAAGTTGGAGGAATGTCTGGGCAACCCACGAGACGATCGTAATGAGGTCATGGCTTCTGATCGCGGCGGGGAGTGAGACCAGAGCTATTGCAGCAAAGATATATGCGCACCACATCGTTGCGACGCCGCTGGTGATCTTTGCGGCAAGTGCTGTATTGAATTTATCTATCTTGCTCATAACGGTGATTTTACGTCGCTTTCTGCGAATTCTCAGGCTTCCACGGCGAGAATCATTCAATCAGTTGGCGATGAACGACTTCTGAGCAAGTGCAAGCCAGTACAATTGCTCAAATGCGCGGTTTACCATCGAAGATCCTGGCCACTCTCTCAGTTGGCATCGTGGTTCTCTCCGTCGCCTTTGGATTCTTTGCTAAGACTGCAGGATCGGCAATCCCTCGCTCGCATGCGCTCAATGGCGCTGCCCAATCAGGTGGCGGCGATACCAATATTCTCTTGCTCGGCCTTGATTCACGTCGCGCCAATGATGGATCAGATCTACCTCGCAAACTCCTCGATTTATTGCATGTTGGTTCATCGAGCTCAGTCGGTGGTTACAACACCAACACCATGATCTTGATTCATATCCCAGCTGATGGCAAGAAAGCTGTTGCAGTATCTATTCCGCGCGATGACTATGTCGAAGTGCCAGGACAATCACCGAAGAAGATTAAAGAGGCATATGGCTATGCCAAGTACCAGTCAGAGTCTGCGCTCTACAAGCAAGGTGTCAAGAATCCAGAATTAGAGGCTCAATCACGTGAGGCTGGCCGAACTGCAACAATTAAAACAATCTCGAACTTGTTGCAGGTACCTATCGATCACTTCGCTGAGGTAAACCTCGTTGGCTTCTATGATTTGGCCAATGCTGTTGGTGGAATTCAAGTCTGTTTAAAACATGCGGTAAACGATATGCAGTACTCCGGTGCGGTCTTCCCTGCTGGACTCCAGACTATTACCGGTGTCGATGCACTCAAGTTTGTTCGCCAACGCCATGGATTGCCTAATGGCGACCTGGACCGTACCCACCGCCAACAGGCATTCATTACCGGTGTGATCACTAAGTTCCGTAGCCAAGGAATCTTCGGTGATATCGGCAAGCTTTCTTCACTGCTCAACGTTGCTAAGAAAGATGTCGTGATCGATAGTGGCTGGGATGTCCTCGGCTTCTTGCCACAAGCGAAGGCGTTGACCGGTGGAAATATCACCTTCCATACCCTTCCAATTGAAGGCTACACATCGATCAATGGCCAAGCCGTGAACAAGATCGATGTGCCAACTGTTCGTAAATTTGTCCACGATCTCTTCTATCCGGTTAAGGCCACTGCCTCTCCATCAGCTAAACCAAGCGCATCACCAAAGCCAACCGCGATTAATTACGCCCACCTTGCAAATGGCAGTGGTGTCGATGGCTCCAAGATTCCGTGCGTTAATTAACGAGCGAGATCTCGCCATCACGATATTCGACAAAGTGAGCCAGGGCTCCAACTTTAATCTCGCCAATATATTCAATTCCAAGAACGCGCGCGGGCAAAGTTGATGCACAATGAGATGCATACTCCAGAGATACGCCGCTCTTGTGAATCAGATTTTCAAAGGCTCGTTTCATAGTAAGCGTGCTTCCGGCGAGGGAGCCATTTGAACGTAATCTAGCAACGCCTTCTCTCACATCCACATCAAGTGAACCAATCGTGTAAGGACCGTCGCTCGCTCCGGCCGCACTCATTGCATCAGTTACCAGCATCACTCTTCCTGGAGCTGAGTGAAGAAGTAACTCTGTTGCACTGCCATCCACATGGACTCCATCATTGATGAGTTCAAGAGAGAGTGAACCTTCCAGGAGGGCTTGCAAGGTGATATTCGGATTCGCCGGATCAATTTTCGGTAAGCCGTTGTAGAAATGAGTTACGACTGATGCTCCAGCTGCGACTGCACGTTGAGTTACCTCAGCATCTGCATTTGAGTGCCCTAGTGCGGCAACGATGCCATGCTCAACGAGAAATTCGATGGCAGCGATTCCATGGGGTAATTCAGGTGCCAAGGTAACCATAGATATTGCACCATCAGCGATATCGAGAAGCTCCTGTAATTCAGATGGAACCGGATCGCGCAAGAGCGCAGGATCATGCGCTCCACATTTATCAGGAGAAAGGTAGGGACCTTCGAGATGAATTCCAGCAAGTGCCCCGGATTGAACAAAGGGAAGAAGGCGTTTTATCTGTTCTTTGAGAGATGCGATCGGCTCTGAAACCAAACTTGCGAGCATAGTTGTGGTGCCATTAACACGATGAATATCAATAACTTTCTGGATCTCAGCGGCGCTCTTTGCGCTGAAATAGTATCCCGCGCCGCCATGGCAGTGAATATCTACAAATCCCGGGAGTAGTGTCCCGGAGATAGTTCTCTCAGGAGTTCCATCCACATTGATTGCAGAAATAAACCCATTTAAAACTTCGATTTTTACATTTTTCTGGATATCACCATCTATTAGTGCAGATTTTGCTTCAATGATCATTTCTTTGCACGTAATCCAAAGATTCCTGCGCCGATCATACCGGCATGATCTCCAAGTTCAGCTATGACAATTTTGGGGCGTCTTTGGAAAGTAAGTCGAGAATCTAAATATTTCTCGATTGGTGAAAGTAGCTCGTCCCCAGCTTTAGAGACACCTCCTCCAAGAATAATAATTTCTGGCGCGAGAATGTTTATGTAAGAGGACAAAGTAAATCCGATTGCTTCAACAGATTTATTCCAGACTTCTCTAGCAATTGCATTACCCTTAATAGATTCTTCTACAACTTGCGATGTGCTCATTAATTGGGATTCACTTTTTTCATTATATATTCTCAAGATCGAAGGACCTGTTGAAATGCTTTCAAGGCAACCCATCACACCACATGCACACATGTACCCACTATTGACGTCGAGATGACCTATTTCTCCGGCGTACGGATCATCAAAGAGCTCACCGTTAATGACTATGGCACCAGCTATACCCGTCCCAATTGGCATAAAAAATGAATTTGCGAAGCCTTTTCCGGCTCCATACATAGTCTCGGCTACTCCACCGGCGCGTACATCATGTCCGAATCCCACTGTGAGGCCAGTTAATTCACTGACTAACTTCACGAATGGAATATTCTTCCAGCCAATATTCTCTGAGTATTCTGCAATTCCAGTTACCGTATCTACAACCCCTGGGACTACTACTCCAACCGCTGAAGCATTAGGAAACTCTTGTGACATCGATTTAGCCGCGAGCAACACTTGGCTTACTGCATGAGCAGGACCTTGCTCACGCTCTGTTGCCCAACGTCTCGCCGCTAATATTTCAGAACCACGGAGTAGCCCCGCTTTAATCTCAGTACCGCCGACATCAAGACCAATAACTAATTCTTGACTAGTTGAACTCACTGCTTAAACCCTCCAAGGTGGCGTGGATCAAAGGCGATCGCATCGTCAAGTATGCCAGTTGCCTTTTCGAAGCTTGCGACTAGTGGGTCCAGATATAGTGCCTGAATCGCCTTACTCCTCGATTCTTCACGCGCAGCAGTCACAGTGAGTTCCTGCTGCTGAGCTCGCTGGGTTAAAACAGTCGCTATAGCTTTTGGAAGGGCTCCAACTCGAAGTGGCGTCACGCCGTTCGCTCCAATCACTGCGGGGACCTCAACAACTGCTTCAGGTGGCAAGTTTGAGATTGCACCATTATTTGGAACGTTCACAGCGAGTTCAACGTGGCTCTTTCCGGTAATCAGCGCTTCTGCAATCGAGACAAGTCGTTCAGCTTCTTGATTATCACGCTTGTGTACAGGGATTGATCCATCGGCTTGGCCACGTAACTCATCCCACAAATCTCCTTTTTCGCCGATATACAACTCGGTCATATTCAAACCGCCTTGTAGGCCCCAGTGAAGTTCTCCCGAATCTTGTCGAGTGAGATAGCTACCGAAAAATTCTGCTACATGTCGATCGCCTGGTGCTGGATAAAGACCAAAGACCTTAAACAAGTCAGCAGAGACTGGGGAATGTACGCCTTCTTCATAGTTGATGGCCGCATGAACATCACCAGCATGAAGCTCCACTGCCTTGCGGAGAATGGGATAAAGATCTTCTGACCCACGCTTTATATCTATTAGCCAGCAAAGATGATTTATTCCAGCAAAAATAGTTTCAACGTTAACATCTTCAATGCGCAAGTCCTTCAGTAACTTTGAACGTGTATGCATAGTCCCATGACAGAGTCCAACAACATTAACGCCAGTGTATTTATGAATACCCCGAACATTTGCAGTCAGAGGATTGCTGTAATTGATATACCAAGCATTTGGCGCAACATCAGCAATATCTTCAGCGATTGAAACGAGGGCTGGCACATGTCGAAGTGCGCGGAGCACTCCACCAGGTCCAACCGAATCACCCACTGTTTGATGGATTCCATACTTCCGAGGAATTTCCAAATCTGCTTTCCAGCCCTCAGCCGCACCTACGGCGATGGTGGTTGTCACAAAGTCAGTATTTTTCAGAGCCTCCCGACGATCCGAAAATGCTTTTACAATCATTGCTGAACCATGAAGTTTTGCAATTCGGTTACCTACCTGTGCCATGATTTCTGAAGATTCATGGTTGATGTCGAAAAGATGTACTTCAAAGTCATCAGAGAGTTTTGATTGAGCTAGATCGTGCAGGAGTCCGGGAGTAAATACAGTACTGCCGGCACCTATTAATGTGAAAATCTTCTTGCTCATATTAGTTCCCCTTTACTTGACGCTGCCATTGATAAGTCCGCTTACGATGAAACGGTTGGTAAGAAGTGCGATAACTGCTGGGACGCTAAGTGCAATGACTCCTGCAGTACTCAAAAGCGAATACGGGACAACGTGTCTTCCCTGTATCGCAGCAACAATCACGGTTAACGGTTGGGTTGATTGATCGCTTGCAAGAACGAGAGGGAAAATAAATTGCGCCCACGCAAATAAAAAAGTGATGACAGCTGTCGAAGCGATTGCAGGGATGGTCAGTGGCAAAACGATTAATCTAAAAATTTGCATTCTCGAAGCCCCATCAACCGAACCTGCTTCTTCGATTGCTGAGGGCAGACTTTGCATATACGTGTAAAGAATCCAGGTCGCTAGCGGCAAAAAACCAGAGACGTAGCAGAGAATAATTCCTAAGTAGGTATTAACAAGATGAACCATCGCCATGATTCGGTACATCGGAATAAGCGTTGTGTAGGTAGGGAAAGCCATCGTCATCACAACGATAAATAGGAGGAATTTACGTCCTTTGAATTCCATTCGAGCAAAGGCATACGATGCCAACGAAGCTAACACCACGGTGATTACTGTTGCAGAAATACATTCGATAAAGATATTTATAGTTGAGCGCCGGATCATGCCCTGTAGTTCGCCATTGCCTATCAATAGCGCTTTGTAATTTGCCCACCCGGGGGTTGGCGGGATGAGATGGCTCGGCACATCTGAAATCTGAGCATCTGTCTGAAAACTGGTGTTTATAACCCAATAAATCGGGATTAAGGACCAGAAAAGAATGAAGCCGACTCCAAATTTGCGGAATCCCCTGTTTTTATTCATCATCAGTATTCCACTTTTTTATAGATGAATTTTGCTACAACAACGGATACAAACAAAGTGAAAATAGTGATGAGAAGAGAGAGAGCATACCCTTGGCCGAAATTTAAATTAGTAAAGCTCACGGCATAAGTTTCCATCGCTAAAGAGTTCGCAGTCGACGCGGCACCATTGAGGATATAAGGCTGATCAAAGATGTTCAATGTAGCAATAATTGCCTGAACCACTGCGATAGCAATTCCAGGACGTATCAATGGCATCGTAATATGACGAAATGATTTTCTTGAGTTACTTCCGTCAATGGTAGCCGCTTCATAAAGATCATCCGGGATGTTCTGCAGGACCGCCAGAATCAATATTGCTGATAAGGGGGTGATCTGCCAAACCTGGACAACTTCAATTGCAAGAATTGTTAAAAACTTATTTTGGCCTAAGAAAACTTGGTAATGGCTAATCACATGCAAAGACTTAAGTACACTGTTTAAAACTCCGGTGTTGGCATCCCAGATTCCAGTCCACAGTATTCCTTCGACTACGCCGGGAAGAGCCCAGGGAAGAATTAAAACTGCAATAAGAATTGATCTTCCTTTAAATTTTCGTTGAAGAACTACTGCAAAGAAAATTCCGAGAATTGTTGAGAGGGTAACTCCTATCAAGATGTACAGCAATGTATTACCAAAACTAGATACGACCTCGGCGCTACTAAAAATATCCCGGAAATTTTGAAGACCAGAAAAATGTGTTGGGGGATTTAAAGGTTGGACTTTAAAGAAAGCGGCAATAGTCGTGAAGAAAGCAGGAGTTAAAGCCAAAAATATAATAAAGACAATCAGTGGCGAAACGAGAAAATATGGAAGTAGGTCGATCTTCTTTTTCATCTGATCACCTCTTTCGATTCTTGAGCGGAAATAGCCACCAGATCGCTCTGGTGGCTATTTAACACTTGCTTATTGGGACTATTTACCGCTTGATAACTTGGTGGCAACTGCCCCAATTGCCTTAATTGCAGCGTCGACAGTCATAGTGCCGGCCGCTGCTGCATGCAGATTGGTATAGACAGCGCCTGAGAATTCTGGGTACCAAGCAGGTGCTCCTTGTGGGAAGACCGCCGCAGAATTCTTCAGCATGCCTGCCAAAACATCCCCGCCAATAATGGAACCTTTCTTATTAAGAATTGCGATTCCAGATAAGCGAGATGGGAAGAAGTATCCAACCCAAGTGTGGGCAGTTCCATTTGCACCAGCAAAGTCAGCCATATTCTTTCCATCAGTGAACCAACTAATGAATTTAGCTGCAGCTTCAGGATTCTTGGCCTTCGCAGGAATTCCGATTCCATCTGGGTTACCTAGATTTGATGCCACACCTGTAGCACCAGGAGTCGCCAGATATTGCACTTGGTTCACTACTGATGATGAAGCTGGAACATCATAAAGGGACCCAACGTTTCCAGAATAATCACTAAAAGTTGAGGCGGTCTTGCCCTTTGCCATGAGCGTTTGTTGACCTTGGCTATCGGCCACGTTGATATTTCCTGGTGGGACGAGTCCAGTTTTAATTGCGTTTACCATCCATGCGGCGGCCTTATAGCCTGCACTTGTTGGATCAGTGAACAAAGGTTTTCCGGCAGCGTCGAGAATGTGACCGCCGAACGCTCCTGTTGTTTCATACCAGTATGTAGAAAGCCCTTCAGCAGCTGCAAAAGGAATATTTAATGGGTATTGAACAACGTTCTTTGCCTTAAGAGTCTTAAGGTCTGCGGTGTACTCATCGATTGTGGTCGGCATCTTGGTGATACCAGCTTTAGCGAAGAGTGCCTTGTTCACCGTAGAAACCATGAAGGAAGCATCGTAAGGGATTCCTACAACGTGACCATTTTTTGTGAAGCTGCCAAGCTGAGGCATGTCCGAGGCAAGCGCCTTGGTATCAACATACTTTTCCATAGGCAGGAACCAGTTAAGTTTTCCGAGTTGTCCTACGCGGGACCAATCGACATCAGTAGCATCAGCAAAATATGTATTTGCTGTTGCTGCCGCAGCAATCTTAGTTTGAAGCGAATCCCAATCGAGTTGAGTCCACTTAACAGTGATTCCCGTTGCTTTTGTGAATTCTGCAAGCATCGAAGCTGGTAGCGGTGGCGCAGCCAGAACAACCGAAATTGTTACTGGAGCCGAGGCTTTTGCTGGTGTTCCCAATGATGAGAATCCCAGAGCAGAGGCAACTGATAGGGCTATCGCTATTCCTTTAGTTCTCTTACTAACTTTTGGTGCGTCTAGCATTTTTGGGCTTGCCTTTCTATTCGATGTTGGTTCAATCATTTTTATTAATTCAAGATAACTGAACGAGATAATCCGCGAGGATGATCAGGGTCGAGTCCTTTTAACTTTGCAATTTCGATAGCTACTCGTTGAGCGCGAATTAAGTGAGCCATCGGGTCGAGTGAACTCTTCTCTAATAATGCGCCAGTTGCAATGATTTCCTTCTCTAATTTTGGATCGATTTCGCCGAAGACCCAGACAGCTCGGCCTGCTTGAGCGATCGACATAGGTCCATGGCGGTAATCCAATTGTGGGTAAGCCTCTGACCAAAATTGTGCTGCCTCGCGCGTTTTAAGGCCGGCTTCTTGAGCGAGCGCAATCGTCCACCCATGCCCAAGAAAAGTGATTTGTTCTACTTTAGGAAGATCACCTAGATCACTAGCTATCGCAGCTTCTGCATCGTTGGCAGCTCCCGCTAAATCAAAACTGTTGTGTGCCCGTAGTAAACCGAGAGCCGCGGTTGCCCAGCGTGTTTGCACAACGGATTCTTCATCAGCAAAGTCCATAATGATGGAATGCGTTGCTAGTTCTGTTACTGGCGAACCGGCGACGGCGGTGATCACCGTCGTTGGAGTCTTAGTCTTCTTTAAAATTTCGATCACTTCAGTGGTAGTACCTGATCGTGAAATGATGACAATGTGGTCGTACTTTCGTCCATAATTAAATTCAGAACCAGCGTAAAAGTCGGTCTCGCCATTTCCAGCGGTTTCTCGAACTGCGGCATAGCCCTGAGACATAAACCAGGAGCTACCGCACCCGACCGCTGCGACTTTGGCGCCATGCTTAGGGAGAAGGTGGGCGACGGATGGAAGGAAGGTGGCTGTTTGGCGCCAGATATCTGCCTGGGTAGCCAACTCAGTTTCACATAGATATGGGGTCATGGCTGCACCGTAGGCGCTTGGAGCTCTCTAAGTCAAGAAAATCTGCATCTTTTTGATCTTTTTTCTCTGTTATCAAACAGTTACATTCAAATCATTGACTCCGGACCCACTAGGCGGTGGACTACTCCCAACCGACCGACCCTCGAACTGCGCCTGGTGTAGTTCTCGGTTCGGATTACCTGATAGCGGGGATTTATCCCCCAAAGGAGAGATACAGAATGAAGGCTTCTTCAACCAAGCGCTACATAGCACTTGCTGTTGCTGCTGCACTCGCAGGCTCAGTATCAATGGGCGTCGCTGCGCATGCTGCAACAGTTGATCTCAAGATGGTCGCTGCTGACTACCCTGGAGATGGAAAGACCCAGCAAGCTCAATGGGATGCGCTCTCTGCAGCCTTCCATGCAGCAAACCCTGGAATCACAATGACAGTCAACGTTGTCTCATGGGACACCATCGATGACAAGGTCAAGACCCTCATTGCAACAAACCAGACACCTGACATTGTTAACAAGGGTGACTACTCAGCACCAGCTGCTGCCGGTCTCCTCTACAAGGCGAGCGAGATGGTTTCCGCATCAACACTTGCAGATATCATCCCAACATTCTTGAACAACTCGAAGTACAACGGCGTTGCATATGCTGTTCCAGATCTTGCATCTGCACGTGCGCTCTTCTACAACAAGGACATCCTCACAAAGGCTGGAATCACAAAGCTTCCGTCAACATGGGCAGAGCTTTACTCAGTCCTAACAACAATTAAGAAGAAGGTTCCTGGTGTATATCCATATGCACTTCCACTCGGACCAGAAGAAGCTCAAGCTGAGTTCTCAATCTGGGCTGGCGGAAATGGTGGACGTCTCTATGACTACGCAACAAATAAGTGGACATTGAACTCACCAGCAAACGTTGCTGCATCTACTTATATCAAGAAGCTCGTTGATGCAAAGCTCACAGAGCCAAACCCAGCAAAGTGTGATCGCACAGCATGTGCACAGACACTCTTCGCTGCAGGTAAGGCTGCATTCATCAACGGTTCTGTATTCCTTGGTTCATGGTTGAAGGCAAATGGTGGTGCAAACGTTAACGTTGGTACCGGTTCATTCGTTCACAACGCTGGCCAGAAGGCTGTAACTCTTGGCGTGCAGGATTACTTCACTGCATACAAGGCAAATGGCCACCAGGCAGAGATCCAGAAGTTCATGGACTTCTTGTACCAGCCTGCTAACTACGCTGCATTCCTCAAGGCTGCTGGTGGATTTATCCCAGCAACTAAGTCTGCTGGCGCAGTAGCTGCTAAGGATCCTGCACTCGCACCATTTATCGCACTTCTTCCAAATGCGATCTTCTACCCAGGAGATGTAGCAACATGGAATGCAGTAAAGGGTGCTATCCAGCAGAGCGTCGGTTTGATTACTTCAAACCCAAGCAAGACACTCGGCGATCTACAAGCAAAGGCTGAAGCCGCAAAGGGATAAGAACCCTTTTCACATTCAGTAAACCGTAGTTACTCTATAGGGGTCGGTGAGCAATCATCGGCCCCTATTTCAATGAAGACTGTGAAGAAGGAAGTAGCTGATTCAGGTGAGTAGAAAACAAAGACTCAATAAGGGTCGCTTTGGCGCACTGCCATGGATAAGTCCAGCAATCATGATGATCGTCGTCATGGTTCTCTACCCTGCTTACGAGATGATCCGAACTTCGTTTCATGATGTTGATCAGACTGGCTTGATGAAGAAGTGGAACGGATTAGTTAACTATCGCGTTCTCTTTAAGAACCCTGATCTCATTCCAGTAATGACTCGAACTCTCCTATGGGTGGTCGTTATTGTCGTGGCGACCGTATTGATCTCTCTCCCAGTTGCTCAAATACTCCACTCTAAATTCCCCGGTCGCAAATTAGTCAGATACGCAATCATTGTTCCTTGGGCAGCATCAGTCGTTATGACTGCTACAACCTGGCGATGGATTCTCGACAGCTTCTATGGAATTCTCAATACTTTGCTTCTTGATCTACATGTTATTAGTGAGCCAATTGACTGGCTCGGAAATACAACGCAATCCTTTATCTGGTTGATGGTAGTAGCGGTCTTTATCTCTATCCCCTTCACCGCTTATGTGATTCTTGCTGGGCTGACCACAGTGCCCGACGACATCCTCGAGGCTGCGACTGTCGATGGTGCAACTGGCTTCCAACGCTATCGAACAATTATCTTCCCGCTTCTCCGTCCTGCACTCCTCGTTTCGACTGTCATCAACTTAATTAACGTTTTCAACTCATTCCCCATTATCTGGATTATCACTGCAGGTGGCCCGGGTTATGCGACCGATACCTCCACAACCCTTGCCTATAAGCTCTCATTCCGAGATCAAAATATCGGAGCCTCAGCCTCAATGGCGACAATCAACTTTGCGATCATCTTGGTCTTCATCATGTTCTTCTTACGAGTTTCTAAGTGGCGGGAGGCAAGCGAATGAGTGCACGCCAGAAGAAGAGATTTACCGGCCGCAAGGTCACCCTCACAATCTCTGGATACATCATCGGCCTAATCTTTACCGCGCCTTATATCCATATGCTGCTTACTTCTTTGAAGCCAAAATCTGAGATCACCGCTATCCCGGGGACTTTCACGCCGAAAGTCTGGTCCTTCCATAATTACATTGAAGTCTGGAAGATCATCCCGTTAGCGCAATATCTCAAGTCTTCATTCTTTATCGCCTTCTGCGCGACGGTAATAGTTCTCCTGTGCGCCGTTCCCGCGGCCTACTACGTTGCGCGCAATCGTTTCCGTGGCCGCACCGCATTCTTGTTACTGGTTCTCATTACTCAGATGTTTAGCCCAACGGCGCTCGTTGTCGGTATCTTCCGCGAGATCGTTAAGTTCCACTTGGTAAATACCTACCTCGCCTTGATATTGATCTATGCCGCATTCAATATGGCCTTCTCTGTATGGATCCTCTCGAGCTTCTTCTCCTCTATCCCATTTGATATCGAAGAAGCAGCGTGGATCGATGGTGCATCTCGTTGGGGAACCCTGCGCAGAGTGATCCTTCCACTAGCACTCCCTGGTCTGGTGACCGCATTTATCTTTACCTTTATCGCCGCCTGGAATGAGTTTGTCATTGCACTAACTTTAACCTCGGACGTGAAGCATGAACCTTTGACGGTCGGCCTAACGTCGCTCATCGGTCAATACCAAGTGCAGTGGAACTTCCTCTTCGCTGGTTCACTCATCGCCATCATTCCTGTGGTGATTATGTTTGCGCTCATTGAAAAGTGGCTCGTCGGTGGCCTCACAGCTGGTTCCGTAAAGTGAGTCGACAATCCAGATTAGATGCTCTGCTAGAACTCGTCGTTGAGTCTGGAGATATCTCAGTCGATACTGCTGCAGTAACTCTTAATGTTTCAGTGGCCACGATTCGACGCGACCTCGATACATTGGCTGAGCGACAGCTCATCAATCGAACACATGGTGGCGCAACAGCCACGGCGGGCTCATTCCGCTTGCCGATCAGTTATCGAATCGCAAAGGCTGATGATGCTAAAAAGCGAGTCGCTGCCCATGCCGCGTCACTCGTCTCTCGCCATCAGATTGTAGGTATCAATGGCGGAACAACGACTACTGAGGTCTCTCGAGCCCTTGCTTCAAATCCTGAATTTGCACCGGGTACTTCCGGCGAACCGCCAGCCCTCACAGTTGTGACAAATGCGCTCAATATCGCAACAGAGCTCACAGTTCGACATCAAATCAAAATTGTTGTCACAGGTGGAGTAGCCCGGCCACAATCGTACGAATTGACTGGGCCCTACGCTGAGACCGTTTTAAATGAAGTCATGATCGATGTCGCCTTCATGGGCGTTGAGTCATTTGATCTCACAAGTGGAGCAGGCGCTCGCCATGAAGATGAGGCACGTGTCAACCGCCAAATTGCTTCGCGCGCAAAGAAAGTTGTTGTTGTTACTGATTCATCAAAGTTCCAGAAGTCCGCATTTGCAGTCATTAAACCAGTCGAGGAGATCGATATGATCATCACCGATTCGGGGCTAGACCAAAAAATCCGCAAAGAGTTAGAACGGGCAGGTGTCGAAGTTGTCATCACGTGATTTGATACAGAGTTCGACCGGTGCAGTAGGTGCATTTAATGTCATTCACCTTGAGCATGCAGAAGCCTTAGTTCAAGGTGCAGAAGATGCAGGATTACCAACCATCCTTCAAATCTCTGAGAATGCCGTGAAATTTCACGGTGCACTCAAACCTATCGCCGTTGCGACGCTCGCCGTTGCGCAAAGCGCCAGCCTTCCAATATCAGTTCACCTTGATCACGCTGAGAGTGAAGAACTCATCTATCAAGCGCTTGATTTAGGTTTCGACTCCATTATGTTCGATGGCTCAAAGCTCTCATATTCTGAGAATGTGACAGCGAGCAAACGAGTAGCTGATCGTTGCAGAAGTTATGGAGCAACGATTGAGGTAGAACTCGGGGAGATTGGCGGAAAAGATGGTGTGCATGCGCCTGGAGCGCGCACCAACCCGGCAGAAGCGCTCGCATTTGTTGAAGAAACCGGAGTGGATCTTCTCGCTGTCGCCGTTGGCTCCTCACATGCGATGCAGGAACGAACTGCCCAACTCGATTTTGCTCTCATTAAAGAACTAGCCAAGACTCTTAAGACGCCACTCGTCTTGCATGGTTCATCTGGGGTCAGTGATGCCGATCTCCAGAAGGCGGTCAAAGCCGGTATGCGTAAGGTCAATATTGCCACCCATCTCAACCAAATATTTACAGATCAGGTGCGGGCAAAACTCTCGAGTGAGCCACAACTTGTCGACACAAGAAAGTACATCGCACCAGCTCGAGAGGCGATGCGTCACGAGGTTGCTCGCCTTCTGAAATTACTCGCCCTTTAGGCTGATAGCCTTCGCAGGATGTTCTATCCACTACTCGCAATATTTGTTGGAGCGCTTACCGCTGTTCAATCGCGTATCAATGGCCAGCTCTCGAAAGATATTCATAATGGCTTGATGGCTGCCGTTGTCTCATTCGGTACCGGCTGGATCCTTCTCTTTATCCTCTCCTTTGGTATTAAGAAAGAACGTGCCGGGCTTCGTAATATCGTCAAAGCCCTCACTTCTGGTCGCTTGAAATGGTGGGAAGTTATCGGCGGCATGGGTGGCGGATTCTTCGTTGCTACTCAATCAATTACTGTTCCAAAACTTGGCGTTGC
>Ga0007824_1000287_pt1 | contig 14657 bp, 7 predicted proteins | sample CryBogCBE05Oct08_FD_71225 | JGI IMG/M metagenome (GOLD analysis project Ga0007824, IMG submission 71225) | Freshwater microbial communities from Crystal Bog, Wisconsin, USA - CBE05Oct08 | ecosystem: Environmental > Aquatic > Freshwater > Lake | place: Crystal Bog, Wisconsin, USA | collected... | reverse complement strand
CAATGGACTAAACAGTCAACCAGCCACGGCCAATGTGGATATCAGCACCACAGGCAATATTGTTGCCGGCGGTAATGTAACTGGCAACAATGTCAATGCTGTAAATTTGGTCAGTGCCGGCGGAAATGTTGTTGGTGCTAATCTGGTTACCAATGGAACAGTATCTGCAGCCGGCAACATTTATGGTGGCAATTTAAGTGTTACCGGCAACATATATGGTGCCATAAATTTTGATCAGGGCGTTACTGCCACTGGCAATATTACAGGTGGCAATTTACAAACAACTGGTAAAGTCAGTGCCACAGGCAATGTTATAGGCAATTACTTTTTGGGTAACATTTTTTATGCCAACGGTTATAGTGCTTACAAAATTTATAATGGCAACAGCGAAGCCAATATTGGTGTGGCCAATGGTAATGCTAACATCAGTATCAATGGCGTTAGCAATGTTGTGGTTGTTGCCACAACAGGTGAATATGTATCAGGTGTTGTTAGTGCCACAGGTAACATTATAGGTAATTATTTCTTAGGTAATATTTTCTATGCCAACGGTTACAGTGCCTATAAAATTTACAACGGTAACAGCGAAGTCAACATTCCTACAGCCAATGGTAATGCCAATATCAGCATTGGCGGCACAAGCAATGTGGCTGTATTTGCACCAACAGGTGAATATGTTTCGGGTGTTATCAGTGCCACCGGCAATATTTCAGGTGGTAATTTACGCACAGTTGGACAGGTAAGTGCCACAGGCAATGTGGCCAGTGACAATTATTTTATTGGAAATGGTAGTTTATTAACTGGTATTCAAACAGCAGGTTCAAAAATATTCAATGGTAGCAGTAATGTAACTGTTATCAGCAACAGTAATGTGCAGGTCAATGTGGCCAACAACAATATTACTACATTTGCCAGCACAGGACAATACACCACAGGTCAAATTTCTGCTTCAGGTAATGTTTTAGGTGGCAATATTTTAACCACCGGAACAATCAGTAGCACCGGAACAATAACAAGTGGCGCTAACATAACCGGCGTTAATATCTTAACAGGTGGTCAAATTTCATCTGCTGGCAATACTACAGCGGCCAATTTTGTAACATCTGGTATTGTAAGCGCGACCGGCAATGTGTATGGTGCAAATTTTGTAGGTAACATAGCTCCACCCAATCTCAGCGTGTTAGGCAATGTGACCGCTGGCAATTTGATCAGCAATGGTCAAACCATAACAACCGGCGATGTCACAGGCGGCAATATCAAAACAGGTGGTTTAATCAGTGCCACCGGCAATATTACTGGTGGCAATTTGACTTCTTTGGGCAGTTTTAATGTCAATGGCAACACAGTATTAACCGGTAACGAAACTGTGGTAGGCAATATTATTGTTGGCCCGCCATTCTACACATATGGCAATTTTAATAGTGCTGGCAATGGTTATATATTTGTCAATGGTGTCCAAACAGAAGCATTATATGGCATCGGGGCTAATATAGTAGGCAATGGTCCACTTGGTAACATACAAGTTTATGCCAATTTAGAAATGCGTGCTAACACTATATATTGGGTAGAAGACAATTATCCTCCTGCCTTTGGCACAGATTATTCCGGTGGCATTTATATACCATCTGGCAATGCGTCTTTTAATTTGTTAACTTCCAACACTTCCAATGCCAATGTTGCAACTTTTCAGTCTTTGACTGTGTCTAACATTGCTTCATTCTTGCCAGGGGGTGTTGGTCTTGCTGGCAATGTTAGCATTAATCCAGGTTGCGTCACACCTGGTGCTCATTCTACACAAATCAACGGTAATTTGAGTGTTTATTATGGTAATATTTCTACCACAGGATCTATCACAGCGGCTTCATACAATATTGGCAATGCAAACAATGTATCCGCCTTGGGTTATGTAACAGCCGGCACTTATATGAGTGCCGTGGGCAATATCACAGGTGGAAATATTCTTACAGCAGGCAATATCACAGGTGGCAATATTACCGCCTCAAGTGTAATTAATACAGGTTCAATGTCTATCACTGGAGATATAACCAGTAATGGTGGCATCAATTTGGATAGTGCCAACAGTTTTATTGATATAAGTTTTGGACCCATATATGCTCTAAATATCAGTGCCGCAGGTATGGTCATGGCCGGCAATATGCAGTCCTCAGGCAATATTACAGGTGGCAATTTAAAATCAACTTTAAATATTTCTGCCGCTGGTAATGTTATTGCCGGTGTAGGCTATTATTTTGTAGGCGATGGTAGTAAATTAACCGGTATTACAGCCAATGCGGTTTTGCAAGGCAATTTGGCAGGCAATATCAATGCCAACACTTATTACATCAACAATTTGCCTGCTATATCCACAGCAGGAAATGTAACTGGTGCATACATCTTAGGTAATGGTAGTCAACTGACTGGCATAACAGCCAACTACAGCAATAGTAATGTTACCAGCCTCATGTCCAATTTTGGTAGTAATACTATATCTACCACCGGCAACATTACCACCGGCAACATTATAGCTACCAATTTGGGTAATGTATCTGCATTAAATCTCAATGGAAATGCCAGCACTGTGCTGTATGGCAACGGAGTATTTGCCGCTGTTACAGGTGGTTCAACCTACGGCAATAGCAATGTGACCACCTTGTTGGCCGCATTTGGTTCCAACACCATATCTACCACTGGCAACATAACCGCCGGCAATTTGATATCTACCAATTTGATCATATCAGGATCAGAAACAGATTCGGGCAATATCACAGGTGGTAATCTGTTGACCGGTGGACAGGTCAGTGCGGTAGGCAATATTACAGCCGGTAGCGGATCACTTAACACCAGCAATGCCACGGCTTATGTGTTTGATTCAGGTCCTACCACAATTCAAATTGGCACATTCAATGCCAGCACAGTGCGCATTGGCACTTCAGGTAGTTTGACCACCTTGCAGGGCAATGTCAGTGCTGTAGGCAATGTGACCGCTCCTTATTTCTTTGGTAATGGCAGTCAGCTCACTGGTATAGTGGCCAATACCACATACAGCAATTCAAATGTGACCACTTTGTTGGCCTCATTTGGATCAAACACCATATCCACTACCGGCAATGTCAGCGTTGGAAATCTTATTGTCAGCGGCACAGAAACAGATACTGGTAACATAACCGGTGGCAATTTACTTACTGGTGGGCAAGTAAGTGCCACAGGCAATATCACCGGTGGCAATATTAAAACTGGTGGCATATTAAGTGTGACTGGCGCTGTAACAACCGGTGCAATTAACACCAATGGCAGTATAACCATTGGTGGTGGTAACCTCATAGCCACAGGAGAATATGTTAAAGCAGGTTATGTAAGTGTAACTGGCACAGTAACGGCCAATGCTGTGACCTATGCCAATACAGATGGCACAGCTGGTCAAGTTCTGACCACATACGGCAACGGCATTACCTATTTTAGCACAGTATCTGGAGGTGGTGGATCACCTGGTGGTAGCAACACACAAATACAATACAACAATGCCGGTGCCTTTGCCGGCAATGGATTAATGGCCTTTGATAATACCACTGGCAACATCAGTCTGGGCAATCTGGTGCTCAACACCAATAATATTCAAACCAATGCCCTGATCAATGTGCAAAGCACTACCAATAGTTCGCTGGGCAATACTACTCCTTGGCGTATCACTATTGGTAATGGTTACAACGGTTCGTTTAGCGGAGCATATGACTTTAACGGACAACCTTATGGCCTGGCCAATCCACGCCTGGTTGTGGCTGACCTGCAGACCATTGGCAACCAAGGCACCAGCATGCGTATGCAGAGCAACTATCTCTGGGCCAACCTCAGTGCCAATGTGAGCAACACATCAACTCGCATCAACAATACCAGTTTGCGAACCATCATAGGTGGCGGAGCCAACAACTATACCTTTAACAACGGCAGTGGCACAGGTGTAAGCGGTTTTGCTACTTTAATCGCGCTTGGTGGCGGCGGCGGGGTTGCTGGCACCATTTATGCCAACATTGCCAACAACATAGGCAATATTGCCGTCAGCAGTAGTGGTGTCATAGGTATTGTAAACAGTTTGCTTGTAAACCCTTACAGCAACACTAGTCTGCTGGGTGGTGTTCAAACCTCTCTTAGCCTAAGTGATACCGGTTCGGCCTATGGTAATGCCACTCAGCTGTATGGCTATTATGATGTAGCCGGCGCCAACATGAGCAATAACGCTATAAACGGCACCAGTCTGTATGTGGGCTACTACCATCCCGGTTCAACTACAGCCTTTAGTTCCAGTGCAAGCATGGGAAGCATAGCTCGAGGAGCCGGTAACGCCACTATTGGCAGCCAATATTATGCATTTCGCAACGATGACACCTTGGCCAAGACTCGCCTGGGTAGTTTAGAACAATTTAACGAATATCAATATGCCAATACTACAGCCACTGGCAATATTGTTATAAACAAGGTCAACGGTCAGGTGCAACAATACAGCTTGTCGGGCAATATCAACATTACTGGTTTCTCTAACTTTGTTACTGTTGTGGCCAGTCCCAATACCAACATAGGCAATGTGTATCAAACTGATACAGTCACAGTGATCCTAAATCAAGGCACCACCGGAGGTTATGCCATTACCTTGCCAGCCACCGGCGGCAATGTCAAATACGCCGGTGGTATCAATACTATTGCAGCTACCACAGCCAACACCGTGACCATGTTGAGCATAACCGGTTACTGGAACTTGGCCGATAGTCAGACCGAGTATCTGGTTACCGTTAGTCCGGCGTTTGCATAATGTTAGGCATAGGTCGCGCTAGTGAATATGCCGGCTGGTGGAACGGCAATGCACCTGCCAGTTTTGTCAGTGCCAGTTCTGCCACCATGACAGCACTGGGTAAATTTCCTGGTGCTACCAGTGTAATTTTGGCCAACAGTTCGTGGAACAGTCCCGACAATGATGGCAGTAATGCAATACCATTTTCGTTTGACAGCACCGGTTTGATCAACAGTCCAAACTTTGTTGTGGCCATGACTTACCAAGTGGCCAATAGCAGCACCTATACTTTTAGTTCGGGCACCGGTATCAATTACATGAAAAACAGCAATGGAGATTTTGTCGGCATCGTTGGTCCCACTTACAATTATCCAGGTGGACAGTTTTGGAATCCCGGTCTATCCCTGGGCCTGGGCAATGGCGTGGGTAATGGCACCACCAATTTGACTGGATTTATTGGCACCACTGGCTTTGCCAAATTTGCATTTCCTGTGCAATGGAACAATTATACCAATCAATTCTTGACCATTGTCATGTGTGGCAGCACAACCAGCGCTACCTTTAGTGGTTACAGTCACAACACAGCCCTGTATGGATCTGCCCCCACCGGCAGCAATTTATTGTATTGTCGTGCGGTCTTGGCCAATGCTACCACTGGAGCTGTCATTGCCACCAATGATCAAACCTTGACCTATGGCACACCTGTTGATTTTGCCGACTATACCTGGGAATGGCGGTATTTTGAACTGACCTCGGGCGATGCCTGGGCCTATGATCAAATCTATACCACAAATTCTGGATCAACCTTGCCAGATACTACATTGAGTGGATTTTATTTGGCCAGCACCTGGTTGGCACAGAGTCAAACATTTGACCCTACCAGTTCAAACAACTACATAAACCTGTGTGGACAAAATTTGCCAGCCACAATTGCCGGTGCAAAGGCCTGGTTTAATTTTAGTTCGTTTGGTGATACTACCATTACTTCGGGATCAACTTATGCTGTGTTAAAAAACAGTGCCAACATTTCAAGTGGTCGTGCGCAACAGGCCAACAACTATGCTTACACCAATTTAGCAAGTCAAGCTCTCGCACCTTATACTACTACAACTTATACACCATAGGAAAAACATGTCAACCAGTCAATACCTAGAAAATGCATTATTAAATGCCACGCTTAACAATACCACATACACCAGTCCTGCCACGGTATATCTGGCCTTGTATAGCACAACCAGCAATGCTACCACAGCTGGCACAGAAATAGTGGGCAATGGTTACAGTCGCCAATCAGTGGCCTTTAGCACTGCCACCACAGGTTCGGTAACCAACACAGGCAATGTGACCTTTACAGCCACCGGCAATAGTTGGACTGCTTTAAGCAGTGCCATAGTGGATGCCAGTTCAGGTGGCAATGTGTTATATTTTTACAACAATGTGCCGCGTTTGGTGGCGGCAGGATCAACCTTGGTTTATCCAGCTGGCAGTATTACACTTTCAATGAGCTAACATGCCTCAAACATTTGCAGAAGTTAAAACACCTTTTCAAAAAATGAGTTGGACACCTGATGTGCCGGCTTCGGCCCTGGGTCCCAACGAATACAACGCCGGTTACAATGTAGAAACCGATACCAGAGGTATTAAAAATATTTTAGGCGATCAAACTATTCTTAATGCCATATCGGGCACACCTTTGCATGTAACGGCCAATTACCGAGCCAATGATGTATTTTGGTTTATTATTGGATCGGTGGATGGTTCTGGCAACGGACATTGGTATGCCATGGATTCGGCTGGCCTAACTGAAATTACACCAAGTTCGGGATTGACTGGTTATTACAAAGGCATGCCTATAACATCCAGTTGGAACGGTAATGTTTTGTTTATTAACGATTCGGTATCGGCACCCATGTTTTTGTTGGCCAACAGTGGGCAATTACAACAATACAGTCAAAACAGTCAAACCATAACTGTTACAGGAGCCACCGGTAATGGAACAACAGCGACCTTGTCCTTTGCAACACAATCATCAACTCCATATGCCTTGGGTAGTCAAATCACAGTATCTGGTATAGATCCTGCCGGCTACAATGGAACCTGGACTGTGACTGCCTGCACAGTCAGCAGTGTAAGTTTTTTAAATAGCACTACTGGCACTTATGTGTCAGGCGGAACCATTATTCCTGTGTATCAATGGAATTATAATCCTGCCTGGAAAACTGTCACAGCTGGTTTTATGCGTATGTTTAGTGCTCCCAATGTGGGCAGTATCTTAATTGCCGGCAATCTCACCACAGTAGATCAAAGCAATACCATAACACAATATCCCTGCACAGTGCAATGGAGTCAGGCATTTGGATTAAATCAGGCACCCACAACCTGGGTTCCAACCATAACCAATGTGGCCAACCAGTTGGAAATTCCGCTTCGTGGTCCGGCCCTGGATGGATTTAATCTCAACGGTAACTTTTATGTTTGTAGTTACTGGGATACTGTGGTGTTTAGTCCTATCAGTTATCAAAGCACTTCGGCTCCTATCTTTGGTATCAAGCTAATGAGCAAGGGTCGAGGTCTACTCAATGCCAATTGTTATGCCGCCGGTGATGGAGTGGTATTTGGTGTGGATGCTCGTGATTTTTGGATGTTTGATGGCAATAGCTTTACCGGCATCGGCAATCAGCGTGTTAAAAACACATTTTTTGCCAATCTCAATCCCAATTATGTAGATTTGGTTTTTTGTATCAACAACACAGAAAAATACCAAATTGAATACTATTATCCCAGTTTAGCATCAACCGGTGCTTGCGACAGCATGATCAGTTATCGTTACGATCTGGATGCATGGAATCCGCCCAGAACTATCAGCAATGCTACCATGGCCACCGAAAGTCCTATCTGGACCGGCAATACCTACAACAACGGATCCAGGACCGTGGTCTACTGTCAAGGCACAGCCAGCACACAACTGGTGCAAAAAGATCAAGGTTATACTCTTTTGGGCAATGCTATCAGTAGTCAGTTCCGCAGAGATAACATACAGCTGAATCAAAATTTTAGTCAACAGGCCTTGTTGCATCGTGTGTATCCTGAAATAGTTGTGTATTCGGGCAATGCCAATGCGGCCATTACTGTCAATGTTGGTGGTAGCAATAGCACAGGTCAACCGGCAACCTTGCTGGGCAATGTGCCCATGACTATTGAAACCAATACACCTTGGACACAGTTTAATCAAAATGCTTTTAGATTAAACACCATTGAAGTCAACACTGTTACTTCAGATTATCAGTGGGAAATGACCGCTGTCAACTGGCAATTTACCCCCACACAGGATCAACGCTAATGGCCACATTTGCTGTATCCAGTTCAGACGATCTTATCAATGCTGTCAACTATGCCATCAGCAATCTGGGTTCGGTAGCCAGTGGTATAGGTGCCAACACACTTACTGTCAATGCCAACACCAACGCAGTTACAGTGGGTGTGGGCGGAACTGTTTATGCTTACAATGTGCAGTGGATCAACATACGCTATGCCAACAATGCCACCGGCACTTCTGGTTTTGCATCGGCTCCTACCAACGCAGGTTTTTATGGTGTGCAAGCATCAGCCAATGCGGTGCCGGGCACTATAGAAAATCCTGCCAGTTATAGCTGGAACCAGGTAGCCGGAGGATTTGGAACAACCAACTATCTATTTTACGAAACACCAGGTGGTCGTCAGGTTACCTTTGCTGTAGGTCCTTCTGCACCCAACAGTAGTTTTTTACAAACACAAAATGGTGTGGCCATTAACCTGGATACAGTGACCGCTATTGCGGCCAATGTGGTAACCAGTAACAACATTGCCAATGGATCTATTACTTCAAGCGAAATCGCGGCGCAAGGAGTTACCGGTTACAACATTGCCAATTATACCATAACCAATATTAACATAGCCAATAGCACTATCAGTGGTAGCAAAATAGCCAATGCTACTATCACTGGTCAAAACATAGCTACCTATAGTATTGCGGCCAATAACATTGCCAATAATGCAATAACTGGTCAACAGTTGGCCGCCAATCTATCTGTAGGCAACATAACAGCCAACTATTTTATTGGAAATGGCAGTTTATTAACCAATTTAAATGCCAGCAATGTGGTTGGCACTGTGGCTCGAGCCACTACCGCTACCTATGCCAATACGGCCAATAGTGTAAGTGGTAGTAATGTATCCGGTTCGGTAGCACAGGCCAACTATGCCAATACGGCCAATAGTGTAAGTGGTAGTAATGTTGTAGGACAAGTATCCAATGCCTTGGTTTCTGGAACTGTGTATATTGCGTCACAACCTGCCATTACCAGTGTTGGAACCTTGACCAGTTTAACCAGTTCAGGCACAATCTATGCCAATACCTTTGTGGTATCTCCGGTTTCCTTGACCAGCTTGACCGCAATATCAGGTGCCAGGGCCTTTGTCAATGATGCCAATTTGGTAGCGGCCAATAATTTTGGTCAACGGATTTCAGGTGGTGCCAGCAATATTGTGCCGGTTTGGAGCGACGGAACTAATTGGTTTATAGGGTAACCGCTAAATATATGAATGATAATAGATTATGATCAAAAATATTTTAATCAATGCCTGGCGATTGGTCGTAGGATGCACACGGAAAGCCGATTCGCCCGATTCAACTACAGCGAAGAACACATAGCACGCTTGCTGAATAGCAACAAATGTTGTGTGTTGTTGAATGTGGTGGAAGAAGAAGTAAGAGGATTTTTTGTTGGGGTGGTAACATCTCAATGGTTTGGACCAGATTTGGTCGGACAAGATTTAGGAATGTATATTGACCCTGAATACAGGGGTGGAACAACGGCCATGAGATTTGTAAAACGATTTGAACAATATTGTAAACAACGCGGATGTCGTGACATTGTGTTGGGCAGTAGTGCTGAAATCGCTACCGAAACAGCTCGTCGTTTATATACAGGACTGGGATACAAAGAGTGTGGCTTTATTGCCCACAAGGAGCTATAATATGTGTGGCGGCGGCGGTGGCGGAGATATAATCCAGCAGATTGAAAATATTGGTCAAGATGTTGTAAACACTGTGGTAGATATACCACAGGTCATTGGTGGTGCCTTGGCCGATGTAGATTCGGCTGTGCATAACGCTATTCCGGGCGGATGGGCCACTGTGGGTGCCGCGGCACTCATGGCCTATGGCATTTACGATCCCGAACTCCTGGCCAGTGCCGATTCAGGCACTTTGACCACAACCGAACTGAGCGATGCTGGTTACAATGCTGAAACAGTGGCCAATGGTGTAAGTCAGGCCGCTTCGGATGCTGGATTTACCAGCACAGCCGAATACAACACAGCCTTGGCCAACGGATTTACCGATGCCGGTGAATACAATGCAGCCACTTCGGCTGGTTTTACCAACGCTGGCGAATATCAGGCCGCTTCAAGTTTGGGCTACACCGATGCCAGCAGTTATGCCGCCGGACAGGCCGGAGGCTTTGCCAATGCCGGCGAATATCAGGCTGCAAGCAGTTTGGGTTACACCGATGCCGGCAGTTATGCCGCAGGACAAGCTGGTGGATTTACCAATGCGGCCGAATATACCACAGCTACCAGTCAAGGGTTCAGTGATGCGGCCACTTATCAAACAGCCGCATCAGAAGGATTCAGCAATGCCAGCACTTATCAAGCGGCTACCAATGCTGGCTTTACCAATGCCGGTGAATATGGCACAGCTCAAACTTATGGTTATAGCACAGCCAATGATTTTGCACAAGCGGCTCAACAGGCCGGATTGAATACCCAAGATTTTACTACCAGTCTCAATACTCTAACCAATTCAGGTTATAATCCTGCCAACCTTGAAGCACTTACACAAAATGGTTACAATGTGCAAAGTCTTACCAGTTTGGCCAATTCAGGTTATACCGCCGGTGATGTTTCGACCTTTGCAGGACAAGGATTTACTCCAAACGATTTGTCTACCCTGGCCGGTAATGGATTTAATCCAGCACAGGTTACACAATTTACCGCACAGGGTTTTGGCCCACAAGATCTTAGTGCCCTAAGTCAAAGTGGATTCACGCCCACAGATTTAACAACATTTACACAGAATGGATTTACACCACAACAGTTGGGTGCTATCAGCAATGGCGGATTCAATCCTGCCGAAATTACCAATCTTACCACTGAAGGTGGATTTACTCCAGAATCTTTGAGTCAAGTAGCACAGGGTGGTTACACCAATGCTGACATTGCACAGTTTAGCAGTCAGGGCATGACACCACAACAGATGGTAGAATATACACAGGGTATTAATCCAGCCACCGGTTTGTCTTATGCTGAAACAGGTTCAGGTTTAGCTGGAGGTGGATTGGCCTTGTCTCCTGAACAGATGGCTGCTTTGGAGCTGGGCGACACTGCTGGATTTACTGGCACTCAATTGGCCGCGGCGGCTGCCGCAGGATACCTGGCACCCAGTATTTTACAGGCCTTGGGTCTGGGTCCCGCACAACCGGACATTACAATACCACATCAACAGTGGTTTCCTATTCCAACCTACACATCATCGGGTCTAATCAATCCAGGCGAAAATCCAGGCATGATTGCACCCGCAAGTTTCTATGGCCAACAACAACCAGGAACCGATCAATATTATTGGGGCCAGCATGGTTATGTGCAAGGACCTACCGGCACAGCCGGCCTTGGTAATTACAACAACAACACTGTAGCACCTGCACAACCTTACAGTAATCCCAATGCTGTAAATTTAGGACAGGTCATTACTCCTGAACAATTGGGATATCCATCTGCTCAAGAAATGTCATCTGTTTATGGACCCAATGCTCCGTATAATCCAGCACCTATCATGGCACAAGATCAATATACCGGTCTTACACATTTGGGCACCGCTCCACCAGCCATGCCAGGATATGCCGGAGCATTTACACCTGGAACTCAGGCACAGATGGCTCAAGGTCAAAGTCCTACACAACAGTTGGGACAAAGTTTAAACTATGTGGCGGCACCTGCAGTTCCGTTGGCTGTTACCAATAATGCAGGATTTACACCAGCACAACAACTTACTTCTGTAAGCCCCAGCGAGTTATCAGCACAATTGGTAGCTGATGCAAATGCCGCAGGAGGTCACTAAATGGCTGTTAAACTGGGCATTTGCACCCATCAACTAAATACTACAATAGGAGTCACACAATGAGTTTCGGAAAATCCGGAGGCAGTAACACTACCACATCTATACCAAGTCTGAGCCCACAGCAAAATGCTATGATCGCGGCACAGACCGGTTTGTTTACCAGCCAAATTGCACCAGCTTATGCTACCGCAGTGGGCGGAGCAACCAATCTGTATAATCAATCGGCTCCGGGTGTTACCAATGCGGCACAAAATTATGCTGGCACTGCCAATCAAGCACAGAATGTGTTGGGATCAACAGGCGAAAGTGCTTTGACTTCCGGCATCAATGCTTTACAAAATATTGCCAGCCCGGCTTATCAACAGGCCGAAATGCAGGCCGCACTACAACCAGGTGAAGCACAATACGCACAAAACATAGCCAATCAACAGGCACAGTTTGGTGGTGCAGGCGAATTGGGTTCCAGTCGTTATGCTCTGGCTGAACAACAAACAGCCGGTGCCGCACAGGCCGCACAACAACAAGCGGCTGCACAGGTTCTCAACAACATTGCACAACAACAGGCCTCCGCTGGCAGTCAGTTGGCCGGATACGGTCAAGCAGGCTTACAAGGAGCACAGGCTGCAGGTGCAAACCAACTTACAGCTTCTATGGCACCACAACAGTTGTATAACCAATATGCTTCTGTGTTGTTTGGCACTCCAAGTGCTTCGTATAGTCCTAACTTCTCTGGCACGCAGTCTGTGACACAAACAGGACAGAATGCCGCTAATAACTTGGGTATCCAACTCTAAGGAACCTTATGGACTTTTTTGACAGTTTAGGTAATGTTTTAGGACAAAGATTCAACAATGATTTGAGTCGTATTGGCATGGGCAACACACAGCCCACCAATCAACAAGTCAACAACAATGGCATGACCAATCCCAATCAGGCACCCACGCCAGCCACAGCACAGTATCAATATGTGGCACCACAACAGACACAATACACCGCACCGGCCATGCAGGCCGTGCCCGGCATGGGAACCGCTACCGGAACAGGTTTGACCTTTCCACAGGCACCACAGGGCATGCAACCTCCTATGCAGGGCGTGCCACAGCAGGGACCAGCAGTGCCTACACAAATGCCTGCTACACCTGGTGCAACGCAGGTGCCTACAGCACAAAGCATCATGGCTGGACCCGCTGTGCCAGTTGGATCAACTCCAGCACAGGCACAACCGGTCAGTTATCCGTCCAATCAAGCAGTTGCACCCGGCAACTACAATCAATACATAGCTGGACAGGAATCTGGTGCCAATCCTGCTGTGGGCTATCATAATCCAGCTTTGAGCTCAGCGTATGGCACTTATGGCATCACAGCTCCAGCCTATCAAGACATTCAACAGGCTGATCCTTATTTTGCCAACAAGCCTATTACCGATTTAACACCCGAAGATCAGTTGCGTGCCAACACAGTGCTACGCGATTTAAATCAAAAACGATTAAAAGACCAAGGTGTTGAACCAACCGAAAGCAATCTACGCCTGGCACACCTGTTGGGACCAACCGGGGCCAAACGCTATTTAGAAACAGGTTATTTGAGTCCTGAGGCTGCCAAAGCCAATGGTGGTGAAGCTCGCCTGCGTCAAATAGCTGAAGCTCGCATGGGTTCAGTTCAACCTGGCATGCAAAAAGTTGGCCTCGCCACAGGTCCACAAAATCCTCAAGCCGCCAAAGAACCCGATTATGATCAACGCTTTATAGCGGCACAAAATGATCCGGCCGCTATGGGTCGTTTGAGTCTGGACGAATCGGCTCCCGAACATATTCGCAAAGCGGCCAATGATCAATACTATCGTCAACTGACTGATATTCGCAACAAAGACCAGGCCATACAAAAGGGCAATCAGTTGTTGGCCACAGGCAATACTTCAGATTATGCTCGAGCATTGGCCAGCAACAAGGACGAAGGCAGTTACCTAAGAGCCTATCTATATCATCGTTTTGGTCTAAATGATTTGGCCAAAAATGAACAACAAAAGTTGGGTGCCGGCAATCAATGGTTAACCGCAATGGGACCCGGTGGTGAGCGTGCTGTAATCAACTATGACGGCAACGGATTGGCCACATCAGGATATCATGAAAATGGCAAGGCATTGACCGGTGATGAACTGGCCAAGTTTGCCGCCAGTGCAACTCCTCTAAGCAAAGTTGAAACAGTTGCCGATGTGTATTATGATCCCACAAGAGGTCAAAGTGCCCGATTCAGTTATCAAAAAACACCATATGGTGGTCGTTTTGTAGAAGCCGGCACAGGGCGTTTGGCATCACCTGAAGAACAAAATCGTTTGGTCAAGATGAGCAGTGCCGGTCCGTTAGAACAACAATACATGGCACAGTATCTCAAGAGTGGTGGCGGTGCACAAGGCAAAGCCGGTGGCGAAGGTTATACACCAAATGCATTACCAGCGGCACCAGGTTATGCAGGTCAACCAACTCCAAACACCGGTCCTGTAAATCCTGCAAGTCCTGCAACCACTACCGGCACACAGGCTGCAACTTCTGCACCAAGCACAACAGCACCTGCACCAAGCACAACAGCACCTGCGGCCAGAGAAACTGTCAATCCCAATATTCCTAATCCCAATGCTCCTGCACAGGCCGCACCACAAGGCTCGACACCAGTTTATCAACAAAAGATTGGTGCAGAAAATGCTGGCAAGCGTAGCAACGCTTT
>Ga0007824_1000286_pt1 | contig 14721 bp, 10 predicted proteins | sample CryBogCBE05Oct08_FD_71225 | JGI IMG/M metagenome (GOLD analysis project Ga0007824, IMG submission 71225) | Freshwater microbial communities from Crystal Bog, Wisconsin, USA - CBE05Oct08 | ecosystem: Environmental > Aquatic > Freshwater > Lake | place: Crystal Bog, Wisconsin, USA | collected... | reverse complement strand
GGAGTCGAGTTGCCAGACGTGAAGAACTTGAACTGCAGATTTGTGCCGGCACATGGCGTGACATCCAAGCCATAAATCTTCATCTGTGCGACATAGTAATTTCCGTTGGTGATGGCCGACGGCACCAAGGTCACGCCGATCCATGAATCACACGCCTTCAGCGTGAAGAGGCCCTGACCGAATTCGGTCGAGCCCTTGCTGTTGATGGTGATGTTTGCGGCGACTGTTGTTGCTACGCCCGCCAACACAATAAGGATGGCACCCACGGAGAGTTTGAAGCGGCGCGAGCGGCGACGATGGATGGCTTCATCGCCATCGAACTCTTCATCCTCGTCGTACTCAATCACACTCAAAGTCTAATGGCACGGCGCTCTTGGGTTGCCAGCCCTGACCAATAGGGAGGCGTAGGTTTAACCCATGAGCGTAACCGCGGCAACGTTAGCGCCACGCCTCGTAAAGCTGACGCCACGAGCCGGCATCGAAGTCCGCCGCACCCTGCCGCATCGCGATGTGCGAATGATTGGCGCCTGGTGCTTTGTCGATCACTACGGACCATTATCTGCCGTAGGAGGTGATGAAACAGGAATGAGCATCGCCGCCCATCCACACACTGGTTTGCAAACAGTGACGTGGTTGCTGGAAGGCAAAGTCGAACACCGCGATTCCATTGGCAGCGTTCAAGAAATCAATCCAGGTGAACTCAATCTGATGACCGCGGGCCGCGGCATCGCACATTCCGAAATGTCGTTAGTCGATTCACATTCTTCATCGGTCATGCATGGCGTGCAGCTCTGGATTGCACTTCCGGAATCGGCTCGCCACATGACACCCACCTTTGAACATCATGGTGATCTGCCACGTTTTACTATTCAGGGTGCACAGATTCGATTGCTCATGGGAGAGTTCGAAGGTCATCAATCCAGAGCCACCGCGTATTCACCGCTGATTGGCGCAGAGATTTCTTTGCCTGCTGGCGCCGCCATCGACATTCCAACTCGACCAGATTTCGAATACGGGCTACTCATTCTCGAAGGCGATGATGCCAACCTCAATGGTGAGACCGTTGCTCGCGGATCGTTGCGTTACCTCGCTACGGGAGCATCGTCTATCTCGTTGGCATCCGCCCGCGGTGCGCGGGTGTTGCTGATTGGCGGCGAACCATTCCCGGAAGAGATATTGATGTGGTGGAACTTCATCGCTCGCTCACACGAAGAGATAATCGCGATGCGCGAACAGTGGCAATCAAGTTTGATGGCCGGTAGCGAGAGCTACCCAGCATTTACCGATTCCCTCGGAGCTCGTATTCCTGCTCCCGAGATGCCTAATATTCGATTAGAGCCGCGCGGTCGGCAGCGCTAAGCCTTCCACTTTTTGCGGATCTGAATTCCGACGCTGGCAAAAGAAACAATCGTGATGACAGTTATCACTGCAATTACTATCTCGTACACCACGGTGGAGGCGTTCTTGGCGTAATAAAGAATGTATGCCTGGGGGATAGCAAAGTTGATCACTGCAATCAGCCCCCAATAACGAGCCGGTTTCCAATCCCGCTTTACCGACGAGACAACAAGCCGAGCGGTAGCGATGCCATAGAACCACGAGGTGGGAATATCGATGATGAAATAAACAATCGCATTGGCGCCGTATTTAGTAAGCGTCTTCCAGACCACATACGTGGCACAAACGCTATAAAGAACAATCGTCCAGGCCCAGGCTTTTTCCAAAAGGCGTTCACGGGCGCTGCCGTGGACATGGGGCTTTCTCATGGATTGATAGTACCCGCGGCGAAAGAAACCAACGCGGCCTCGTCGCCAGCGAAAATATCGAGATCTACTTTGCCGCCGGCTAAACCAAAAGTCTTACCGATTCCGCCAGAGCTATATTGCCAGATAGTCCAGTGCAACGAACACTGTGAATCCATCCACGCACTCTTGTCACACGTCTCACCCTTACGTTTTTTATTTGCCGGTGATGCGCCGGGAGTTGCCGGGTTAATTCCTGCGGTAGAAATCCACAACGGGGATTGCGCGAGTGTTGAGTTATTTCCGACTTCAGTTGTCAGAAAGGAAAGGTAGGAATAGACGACTGGGTTGCGTCCAGTGGCGGACTTAACGTCCGCAAGCCATGTGGTCGCCCACTGAGTGACCAGCGTCTTGCTCATTTTTCGGGTGCATATTCCAAAAACGGTTTGTCGCACACACGACGTTTCTAGATCGAGTGCAATCGGCATATCTTGTTGGTTCAATCCACCTTGGGCTTGGATGCGCGCGATTACTTTGGCTGCCTGATTGTGCGCGTTGGCGATAACGATCTTCGATACGCGGGTATTCGGCATGTGTGCGTAGTAATAGAAACCCGTTAACAATCCAGCGCTCTGCGCAGCTGGTCGATCCTTTGCGTAGTACCCGGCGGCAAGGCCATCGGCTTTCGCGATCGTGTTGCCACCGTTGATGTAGACGAATCGAACGCCAGCGTTATACATCGCTGCAAAATCGATCGCATTTGCTTTCGCTGGATTCGAATTAGGGGAGTGTTGATATCGAGAAATATCGAGCCCCAAGATATGTCCTGCTGGACCTGCTCCTGTTGCAGTAATCGTCTCGTCAGCACTCGCAACGCTCGGAATTAAAGCTAGCGAGAGTACAAGCAGCGCAAAAAGACGTTTAGCCAATGAGTTCAGAATCCCGTGTGCGGGACTTGTCGTGCGTGCAATCCCGTGAACCAGCCACAGTAGAGCACGAATCACAGAGCAGAATCAGATCGTGACAGCGAACATCGCCGCAGTTATAGAACTGCTTGGTGGCCGACCCGCATTTTTCGCATTCGCCAATCGTCTTTGCATCTTCGGCAAAGTCCACAGCCATCCGACCATCAAAGGTATAGAGCGAGCCTTCCCATAATCCGTTATTACGGAACTTCTCGCCGTATCGGACTATGCCGCCATCAATCTGGTAGACCTCTTTAAATCCGCGGTTAATCATGACGGTAGAGAGAATCTCGCAGCGGATTCCACCAGTGCAATATGTGACAATCGGCTTATCTTTGAGATGATCGTATTTTCCGCTCTCGATTTCAGAGACGAAATCATGTGACGTTGCCACATCAGGAACAATTGCATTTTTAAACTTACCGATTTTGGCCTCGAAGGCGTTCCGGCCATCGAAGAAGACGACCTCGTCGCCCCGTTCTTCGACGAGTTTATTGACGTGATACGGCTTGAGATGTTTTCCGCCGCCAACAACGCCGCCTTCATCGACTTTAATTTCATCCGGATGTCCAAAGGCAACGAGCTCTGGTCGCACCTTTACTGAGAGACGAGGGAAATCGTTGCCGGTTCCATCCGACCATTTGAAATCAATCTTCTTGAAGCCTGGGTACCCCTTTGTGGCCTTCACATATTTCTTCAAGGCAGACATATCGCCACCCAAAGTGCCGTTAATTCCGTGCTTCGAAATCAGGATGCGGCCCTTAAGGCCCAATGTTTCGCAGAGCTGCTTCTGCCAGAGTTTGACGGCCTCAGGATCGTGCAACGGCGTGAAGCCGTAATACAGGATGATCTTCTGAAGTTCCACGGCGATATCTTACCGCCGCGATTATTACCGCCGAAACTTCAGGAACGGGATAACCGCCGCAGTGCTGCGTTGGTACTGCGCGTACTCAGGATATTTAGAGAGGCTGATCTGCTCGGTAAAGCGGGTTGAGCCGATAAAGAGAATGGTGAGCAACACCGCGCCAGCGACGGTCCATTGGCTCAAGCTGCCAGCGGCGTATGCGCCCATGAGGAAAAGCACCCACCACTGCGCAACTTCACAGAAATAGTTGGGGTGGCGCGATACCGAGAAAAGCCCGGTAGTCAGAAAGTTTGATTCCGGCTTTTTACCTAACGCAATATCTGCGTGCTTCTTCTTATGGAAATTCCATTGTTGTTGATCCGCGATGGTCTCGCCAAGCAAGAAGAGAACAAAAAGAAGGCCGAGCGCTATATCCCATGGTCCAAATTTCTTGTTTTGATGGTCGTATGCCGTTAGCGCAGGAAGCGCAATCAGAACCAAGATAAAGTTTTGATAGAGCACGATAAAGAAAAAATTGAAGAGCTGGAACTGCCACTTGGTCATGCCATCACGCAATACCTGCCAGCGATAATCTTCTAGGCCGGAGTAACCACCTTTACGAGCAAAATTGAACGTTAACCGTAACGCCCACAACGTCACGACAATTGCCATCAGATTCAACCGACCATTGTGCATGTGTGCATGGGCAGCAAAGACCCAGACATAGACCGCCGGAACAATAGACCAGCCACGATCCACCCATGATGTATCGCCGGTAAGGAGCGAGGCGACCCACGCAAATGCACAAAATAGGGCGGCAATAACAATGACCATATGAAGGGCGGTATTCATGCGTGAATAGTAAACATCTTTCCGATGAAATCAGCTCAAATAGCTATAAATGCGGAGGTCTGCCGAGAAAGAATCCTGGGTCACCGTTAAACTCGCCGCATGACTCAATCAGCTAATCTCGAAACCGGCAAGCGCCCTAAGGGCCACCGTAAATTTATTGTCATCGCATCGGTGGTGACCCTCGCTTGGCTCATGATCAGTGGTGTCGTTGGCCCACTGTTCGGCAGCCTTTCTACTGTTCAGAAGAATGACAACTCCAAGTTCTTACCGGACGGTTCTGAATCCAGTCGTGCATCGACCGCGATCAACACTTTTGCCGCGAAGGACGCCTTCAAGCAGTTCCCGACGCTGGTCCTCTTTATTGGACAGTCCACGCCCGCCAAGGTAGCGAGTGCAAATGTTTTTGCACAAAGCCTTGCTACTAAAGATTTGGTCGATAAGAACGGCCAGCTTGTAAAGGATGCTTCCGGCAAGTCGGTCTCCATCCCACTCTCGAAATATTTGGCTCCTGGTGCACAAGTAGGCGCTTTCCCATCAGCGAAGAACGATGCAATTCTTGCCAATATTCCACTCAGCTCGGATTCGGCCGGCAATCTCTTGCCTAACAAGAAGCCAGTTCTTCCAGCGGTTATTACCACCATTCGTTACTACGCGAATCAATACGCGACCGCTAACGGATTCACGACGCATACCACCGGACTAGGAGCGCTCTTCGCGGACCTCTTCGATTCGTTTAGCGGATTGGATTCATCGCTTCTCGCCACTACTGGTTTGGTTGTCGCGGTCATTTTGATCATCGTTTATCGATCACCCATCTTGTGGATCTTGCCGCTCTTCTCTGCGATTATCGCGCTCTCGTTGGCAGGCGGTGTTATTTACGAGCTGGCCAAGCACAACATCATCACCTTGGATGGCCAGTCGCAAGGCATCTTGTCAGTGCTGGTCTTAGGCGCCGCGACTGACTACGCGCTCTTATTGATCGCTCGTTATCGTGAAGAGCTGCACATTCATGAATCACGCGTTGTTGCAATGAAGAAGGCGTGGCGCGGCGTTGTCGAGCCAATCATCGCTTCTGGCAGCACCGTGACACTCGGATTACTCGTCTTGTTGCTGAGCCAACTGACAAATAACCGTGGCCTTGGACCAGTCGGTGCAATCGGCATCATTGCCTCGATGTTCACCATTCTTACTTTGCTACCAGCGTTGCTCGTTCTTTTTGGTCGCTGGATCTTCTGGCCAAAGCGTCCTAAGTTCGATTCTGCTGACGAAAAACTCAGCGGCATTTGGTCAAAGGTTGCAAAGGCAACCGAGCGCAGCCCACGCAAGTACTGGGCAGTCTCCGGCATTATCTTGGTTGTATTAGCTGCATTCTCCACAACCTTGCATGCAAATGGTCTCTCGACCTCACAAGGATTTACCAAGAAGACCGACTCGGTCATTGGTCAGAACTTGTTGCCAAATTACTTCCCTGCCGGTTCGGGCCAACCAACTCAGGTTGTGGTCGCCGCCGACAAGGCAGCAGAAGTCAGCGCAAAGTTGAGCGCGATTCCTGGCGTGACCAGCGTCGTGCCGTTGCCAGAAACGCCATATGTTCCTGGCAAGCCAAATCCTGCGGTCAAGGTTGTTAACGGCAAGATCTTGTTGGATGCAACGCTTGCCTACGCGCCAGATAGCGATAAGGCAGTCAACATGATGCCTGCCATCCGCGCAGCAGCCCATGCCGTGGATCCAACGTCGTTAGTTGGTGGCACATCATCTGTTTACTACGACACCCATCAGGCAACTCGTCATGATCAGCGCACCATCATTCCGGTGATTCTGATTCTGATCGCCATCATTCTGGCGCTCTTGTTGCGCTCTATCTTGGCCTCGGTCTTGTTGTTGGTCACGGTGGTCTTGTCGTTCTTGGCAACGTTGGGTGCTTCATCCATCGTCTTCCACCACATCTTCCACTTTGCGGGTGAAGATTCGTCCTTCCCATTGTTCGCCTTCGTCTTCTTGGTGGCGTTGGGTATCGACTACAACATCTTCTTGATGACTCGCGTTCGGGAAGAGACCATCAAGCACGGAACGAAGTTCGGTATGACAAAGGGCGTAACTGTCACCGGTGGAGTTATTACATCCGCAGGTATTGTCTTGGCCGCAACCTTTACTGTGCTCGGAATTCTGCCGCTAGTATTTTTGGCAGAGCTCGGATTTGCAGTTGGTTTCGGTGTCTTGCTTGATACCTTGTTGGTTCGTTCCATCTTGGTACCAGCGCTTGTTCACCACATCGGCCCTAAGGTCTGGTGGCCTTCTAAGCTGCAAGAGAAGGCTTAGCAATAAATTAATAACTAAATAAGTTAGCTAGATAACTGGTCGGACCCCAGGGCGCTCATCAAACCAAAAGCGATGAGGAAGAGCCCTGGGATCCACAGTGCAACAGAGATAGACGTGGCCTGCGCAACCCACGAGACGATATTGCGCGAGAGAAGCATCAAAGTATTCGTAGCCAGCCCCAGCATTGCCACAACCTGACTTGATGGCAGACCTGAGCGCCGATTAGCAATCGTCGCGGCCATTGGCGCAGCAAATGAACCACCTAAGCCAGCGATACCGAAGCCAGCAATCAATAGCGCAAAGCCGATGATGCGATGTGAGTGTGAGATGAGATGTGCGCTTTGGGTGAAGATAAGAAAAGCCGCGCCACCAGCAAAGCCACCCAAGCGAATCCAGTATTTCTCGGATCGAATCTTTGTTAAGCGATGGAAGGTGCGGCGACCAATGATGATGCCCAATACAGATGCGAAGAATGTTAAAACACTGACGGATGCACGGACCCGGTATTCCTGGTGGGCAAGCAGAATGCTCCAGTCATAGGTCGCTTGCTCTACGCCCACGCCGAAGACGAACATCAAAACGCAGAGCCGTTGAAAACTGAAGACTTTAAGAAGGTCGCGCGGGTGAAGTGGCTCGACCGCCACGGTAGTCGCTTTAGGTGCGACAAGCAGTGCGGTCAGCTTGTGTATCTCATATTGCATAACGAACCACACCACCACCATTGCTGAATCAATCTCCCAGGCGAAGGATGTGTGCCCACCAATCAACAGCGTCAAGCAGGTGGAGACCAATACGCCGGTGCTCCATCCACCATGCATGCGCGGTAATAAAAGCTCGTCTTGTTGGTCTTGTAATGCAAATGCCTGAGTGTGCATAGCGATGTGATACGCCGAGTACGAGCCGGCGGTGATAATCGCAAGCGCCAAGAAAATCCATGGCGAATGATTGTGGGGGACAAATGCTATTGAGCCACAAAGAGTGATGGAGCTGACGCGCAGAGTTCGGATAACGCCAAACTTTGGGACCAGCTTTCCCATCGTGAAGAGTGCGATAAGCGAACCGATAGTGCCTGCGCTGACGAGAGTTCCGTAGAGACCGTTGCTGACGCGGAGAGACTTCTCGAGGTCAGGTGAGCGCGTGCTGAGCAACATCGACGAGACGCCACCCAGAGTAAAAATTCGCAAGAGGTTGGTAATTGCGGGCGACGAAGCAGATCGTTCTGTTCCGCGCTTGGCCATACCTGATTCTGACAGAAAAATACCCCCGAGGTGAGTCGGGGGTATTTTCAGTATCGATTAGTTAGAGATAAGCGCGACGCTCTTCTGCGGTTGGCTTATCGAAATACGCCGATCCTTGAATCCAGAAGATTGCCATCGGAATGATGCCAAGCGCCACGGTGCCAACGCCAACCCACAAAGCAAGGTGAGTCAATGTTGGGATTACCTTGAAGAGAACGGCGATCAAAAAGACGCCAGACATCAGTGGCCAGAGACCCAAGAAAACGAAGTTCTTGGCGCTCTTGAGCACGTAATGGCGATACAACACGATGACGCTGAGCGCGGCCAAGGCGTAGTAGAAGCAGATCTGGATTCCAATCGCGGCAACACCTGATTGTGCGATGTTGTTTACGCTGGATACAAATTGCGAACCAATAAAGAAGAGCAACACAAATACAGTGGTGAAGAGGGTTGCGTTCCATGGTGTCTTGAAGTTGGTGTGGACCTTGCCCATTGATTGTGGCAAAGTCTTATCGCGACCCATAGAGAACAAGGTGCGAGTTACCTGGATCATCTGGGTTTCAATGGTGGCCACGGTGGAAAGCAATACCGAGACAACAATCAACTTTCCAAACCAACCAGGAATAAGCGCTGCCGCGAAAGCGGAGAGAACGCTGCCACTGGTGGACAAGGTTGCATCACTGAGGACCAAGTTGATGGAAACCAAGGTCAACAAGAAGGTGAACGCGACAAACAAGGTGCCGATGATTCCGCCTTGACCAGCGGTCTTGTGGCCATCCTTTGTCTCTTCGTTGAGGTTAGCTGTTACATCCCAGCCCCAGTAGAAGAATGCGCCGGATACTGCGCCAATCAAAATCGCGGAAAGACCGTGCGCAGTCACGTACTTCACGTCGAAAGGAGTCTGAGTTGAACCCAAGACGCTCGATGGGATGGAGTACGACTTAATTGAATTGAACGAGAACCAGCTCAGTGAGAAGTGGTGCGTCTTTGGGTGGTGGAAGAGCGCCAAGATGTCGAAGATCCACAAGAGACCGAGTTCGATAACGGTCATCAGAACTTGGGCCTTCGCAGTGAACTTGATTCCCACGGCGATGATGGCAACCATAATCAAGAAGATGATGACGCCAACAAGGGTGGTCCAGTGAACGTTGCTGATTATTTTGTCGTTGCTGGTGAAGAGCGAGAGCAAACTGGTTGATGCGGGCACGGTCGAGACCATGCCAAAAATAATTGATGCGGTAACAAGTGACCAACCGGCGAGATAGCCAAGAATTGGATGAAGTGCGTTGCGCACCCAAATGTATGTCGCGCCTGCGTTCTGGCGATGCTTGCCCATGTAGTGGAAGGCAACGACAACGCCGAACATTGCGATACCGGAATAGAAAAGCTCTCCTGGGCCAAAGAGACCAACAGTGAGAGCGAGAGTTACAGTTGTTGCGGCGATTGAATAAGCAGGTGCACTACCTGCGATTCCCATAATCGATGATTCAAATAGTCCAAGAACGTTCGAGCGGAGCTTGTGATCTCCAGGTGGAATGTCTTGTTTTGCTGACATCTATCTACCTCCGATAAAGGGCTGCATTGGACAGCCGCGGGTCATAACCCGAGAATCCTAAGGCTTGCGGGGCGCTCTGCCGAGCCAAAACTAGATACTTTCTTGGCTCTCAGGTTCATACTTGGACCATGGCCAGACGCGCTAACCAGAGTCGAGATTTCGACGTTCTCATTGTTGGCTCTGGTTTTGGTGGTTCAGTAAGCGCCCTTCGATTGGTGGAGAAGGGCTATCGAGTAGCGGTGCTCGAGGCAGGCCGGAGATTCACAGATCAGGACTTTCCCAAGACCTCGTGGCGCATTAACCGATTCCTATTTATGCCGCGACTCGGCCTGCGCGGCATTCAGCGAATTCACGCGTTGCCCGATGTCCTGGTTTTGGCCGGCGCGGGGGTTGGCGGCGGCTCACTGGTTTACGCCAACACTCTATATATTCCACCAGATACCTATTTCAATGACCGCCAGTGGAGTCACATCACCGACTGGAAACGCGAACTTCTGCCTTGGTACGACCAGGCATCACGAATGTTGGGCGTTGCTGATAATCCGTACTTCTCGCCATCAGATCAAGCAATGAAAGAGGCCGCGATTGAGATGGGCGTTGGCCATACATTTCGGATGGCACCGCTCGGAGTTTATTTTGGGGAAGGATCTGGAGTGCTTTCCAAGGATCCGTTCTTTGGTGGAGTTGGACCAGATCGACACGGATGCATGCAGTGTGGCGGATGCATGACCGGATGCAGATTTAACGCGAAAAACACGCTGCCAAAGAATTATTTGGGTCTGGCAGAAAAGTTTGGAGCGCAGGTTTTTCCCGAGATCACCGTGACAAAAATTTCGCAGTTGAAAGATGGCAGCTGGCAAATCCACGCGAGACATAGTTCGGCCTGGTTCGGTCGTTCAAAGATTTTCACTTCCAATGAAGTAATAGTGGCGGCCGGGACTTTTAACACGCAGAAACTTCTGCACCGCATGAAGGCGGAAGGCGTCTTACCTAAGTTGTCGCAGATGCTCGGCAAGCTATCGCGCACAAACAGCGAGGCGCTTACCGGTGCGTTGATGCCTGATGATTCAATCGATTACAGCAAGGGTTCTGCAATTACCTCGTCATTCTTTCCTGACGAGCACACTCATGTTGAGCCCGTGCGATATGGCGTGGGAAGTAATTTAATGGGGTTACTTCAAACCGTCCGAACCGATGGCCACACAGCGCGCGAACGGCGCCGACACTGGCTTAAGACCGTGACTCAGAATCCGTCGCTGCTTCGAAGAATTCTGGATGTCCGCAAGTGGAGTCAGCGAACTGTGATCGCGCTCGTTATGCAGAATGTTGATTCGTCCATATCGGTGCGCGGCAAGCGCTCAATATTTGGGTGGCGCCTAACTTCGACCAATGATGCGAGCACTCCAAATGCGACATATATTCCGGCCGCAAATGAAGTAGTGCAACGAATTGCCGATAAGAACGGTGGAATTGCCGGAGGTCATATCGGAGATCTCGTCAATGCACCGTTCACCGCGCACTTTGTCGGTGGCTGCGTAATTGGCGATTCCGCCGAAACAGGTGTCATCGATGCATATCATCGGGTTTGGGGGTATCCATCGCTGCACATTGTGGATGGGTCAGCGGTTACAGCGAACTTGGGCGTGAATCCATCGCTAACTATTACGGCCCAAGCAGAACGTGCGCTTTCAATGTGGCCTAACAAGGGTCAGGCAGATTCGCGACCACCACAAGGTGCTCGATATCAGGAAGTAAAAACAATCGCACCACTGCATCCAGTGGTGCCGCAGGGTGCGCCTGCTGAATTAAGAATTATTCGCTAAAAACTTCTTTGTGACGATCAAAGCCAGGCCCAAAATCGACGTCCGACAGGTCGAGTTCGGCATCGGGGGCATTCCTCTTTACATACTTCTTGAGAAGCGGATACGAGAGTGCAGCAACGCCTGATAAACCGATACCGATCCAGAAGGCAAGCGGTTCCTGGGTTAACGAATTCCACAACAACCACAGGGTCAAGATGGTTGGTCCCACGGTTACGCCAATTACTCCCACCCAGCCATATTTGATAGCGAATGGACGTTTCATTAACGGGTATCGCTTGCGCAGAATGATGAGCGCTACAAATTCGAGCATCAAACCAAAGAGGCTGAGGATGGAATCTGAATCAATCAACGTGGTGAAATTCAGCGCTGCGAATACAGCGAAGATCGAAACGCTCGTGATGATTGCGCGGGCGGGTGATTTTGCGTTGGTGGTCAGACGAGCCAGGCCGGAAGGAAGATAAGAATCGGCAGCGAGAACAAGCGGTAGGCGCGATACACAGAGCAGCAAGGACGAGAAGAGACCGATCTGACCAAGAAGTGCGCCGAGGATTAACGCGTTTTTCAACCAGGTTCCACCAGCCAAACCACCAGCGTTTGCGAAGTCACCGTTCTGCCACGCACTCACATCGCTGGAGTGATATCCGGTTGCTACCGCAGCAAGGATTGGCAACAGATAGCCAATGACGATGAGCGGCACGTTAATGAGAAGCGCTTTTGGATAAATCGTTGACGGTTTGCGAATTTCGCTGGATGCCGTGGTGATTTGGTCGTATCCGATATAGCTCCAGATCATGATGCCCAGACCGGCACCAACGGAGGAGAAGATGGATTGATGGGGGAGTGTCATTGGTTGAAGCAAATGCGAATGTGGATGCGCAATGAAGTGTTTTGCTTCAAAGAAGATCAAACAGAGCACGGGAACGAAAATGCCGACGACGAACAACATGGTGGAGCGGCCCACGACATCGGCGCCACGGACGTTGAGATAAGCAAGCGGCGCCATCATCAAGAGTGCGACGAACCAATGCAGATCGATGCAGAAGCCACCGTTCCACAACGTAATAAGCGGGTGCTTGCCACGCGCGAGAGCTGGGAACCAAATAGATAAGTAATCGACAAAGATCACAGGATAGAGCGCGGTGTCGAGCCAAGACGCCATCCAGCTGAACATTGCTTCCATGAAGCCAGCGAAGCGACCCATCGCGATCTTCACCCAGGCGTAGTAGCCACCTTCAAGTGGGAGTGCGGACCCAAGTTCAGCCGCCATCAGTGACATGGGGATAGAGAGAACGAAGGGCATTACTAAAACGAGAATTAATGTGATTCCAACGCCAGATGTGGAGAGCGCGGTCTCGAGACCGTAGGCACCGCCAGAGCTGGTGCAGTAAATAAGGGCGATAAGTGGCAGAAGTCGAATCGTGCGCTTGAGTTGTAGCAGCGTCTCTTGGTTGCGACTCGCTTTAGCCAATTATCAGCACTCCTTGTGGATTGACCTCGCTGAAACCAGCGTCAGCGCGACAACGGTACGGCAAATTACTGCGAAATGAAATCAAATAATGACATGGCGGTGCCCGCCGGAGTCTCGATTGTGATTGGCCCGACGTCGGTGCCAATGGAGATCGAATTCGATGCGCACCAACCGGCGGGCAATGAAATGACGATGACTTGAGGGTTGGCATTTGTCGTGACCGAGGAAACGGTGACAGAGATGACCGGGTAAATCGGGCGGCCGTCGATTGCGGCTTGGTCGTTGCTCATTGGAGACCAGAATCCTTTGCCAGTGACGGTGATAGTGACGCCGGTGGTGTCGTTACCGCTGACGGTGAATCCGAGAATTACTGGAGCAGTGTTGGTGGTCGAACTATCAGAGGCGGTCGTGGTGTCCTGTTTTGCTACAGGAGTTGGACCGTTGGCCAACTGGAATTGGTGAGCGCCAGCGTTGTATTGAATACCGTAGAGGGAGAGCAGTGGATTGAAAACGATTGTCGCGGTGTCCTGGGCGGCCAGATAGTTTGCGGATTGCGGAACGGTTACGGTCACCGAACAGCTGACGGGCGCAATTCCGCCGGCATATATTTTGGAACCGGAAAGAGAGCATTGCGGCGAGGAAGATCCAGTCACCAATGAATATGTTGCAGTGACGGTGTCGTACATCGCGTAATACGGAGCAATTGGCGTGGCATTTGTGATGTACAAAGTGTTTGTTTCGGTCAGGATTCCGGTCAAATAACCATTCGGTGTTGGTCCAATAGCGAAGCCCGTGCGAATGCCACGGTTGACGGTGATCGTTTCGTAAACAGTCGTTTGCGCTCCCTTCACGTCAGAGACAGTGAGGGTGTCGTAATAGGTTCCGACCAGGGTATTAGTGTCAATTAATACCGAATAAGTATTGGTATCAAAGCGGATATGTCCACTAGTAGATGGCGTGACGGCGAATGAATAAGTGAGTGATCCAGTTCCGTATTGTGCGGTCGCGGTATCAAAAATATTTGGAGTGCCGAACGAGGTGGTAACTGATAAAGATTCAACCGAAATTTGGATCGCTGGATTGACGATTAAAGTCGCGGCGGATGTTGAATCAGTTGCAACAAGACCAACCGAATCGGTGTCGTAAATAATGCAGCGCAGCAACATTCCGGAGTTTGAAGCGGCAAGAAGCGGGGTGGTATAGACAGAGCTGGTTTCTCCGGTTCCGGTTGGCATGACGTAGCGAAGATAAACTGCACCGGCGCCACCATTGCCGCCGGAATTGGCGTTGGTGTTGTAGCCGGCGGCACCGCCGCCGCCACCACCTAGTCCTGCGACGCCATTAGATCCCGCGGTTCCCGAACCGCCGCCGCCATTACCGCCACCGCAACCCGCTGCAGCTGTACCGCCAGTTGTGTTTGATCCGCCGCCGCCGCCGCCGCCGTAACAAACCGCCACACCAGTAATTGAACTTGTTACACCCGCTCCACCGGCACCTCCGGTTGTGGATACGGCATTGCCACCTGCACCGCCTGCGCCACCACCACCACCGGCAGAATTGTTGCCTCCGGTTGTTCCGGCGCCACCTTGATATCCGGCACCGCCGACACCAGGAGTCGTGGTGGTAATCAGTACACCACCACCACCACCGGTCCAACCGCTGTATGTCCAGCCGCTAGCGGTACCCGTCCATGAATGATCAGTTCGACCCATGGCACCGTCGCCGCCAAGTGCGTATAGCGATACATCACCAGTAATCGAACTCGTATCACCGGTAGTTCCACCCGTATTCGAATTCCCGGTTACTCCAAAGCTAGCGGTTCCATAAACTCCACCTTTTCCTATGGTTACAACTTCGGTGCCGCCGGGCGTGACTGCGAATGAACTAGTTACTACTTGACCACCGCCACCACCAC
>Ga0007824_1000277_pt1 | contig 14878 bp, 17 predicted proteins | sample CryBogCBE05Oct08_FD_71225 | JGI IMG/M metagenome (GOLD analysis project Ga0007824, IMG submission 71225) | Freshwater microbial communities from Crystal Bog, Wisconsin, USA - CBE05Oct08 | ecosystem: Environmental > Aquatic > Freshwater > Lake | place: Crystal Bog, Wisconsin, USA | collected... | reverse complement strand
CGGTGTCGATGGTCGAGCCACACCAGATTCGCAGGCCCGGCGGTGCATCGCGATAGCCGCCGATGTCCAGCGCCACCCCCTCTTTTTCCAGCAGGGTGGCGAGCTTTTTGGCGAAGTCGGCTTGGGCGTCGGCGGGACGGGCGGTGATCTCCGGGTCGACCACACTTAGACAGACTGAGGTGTTTGAGCGGGTGGCCGGGTCAACCGCCAGGAAATCCACCCAGGCGGTTCGCTCCACCCATTGCGCCACGGCCGCCAAATTGGCGTCGGCGCGCCGTTGCATCTCATGCAGGCCGCCGATCTCGGCCCCCCACTTCATCGCGTCGATAGCGTCCTCCACACACAGCATGGACGGCGTGTTGATCGTGGCGCCTTCAAAGATTTCGGTATTGAGCTTGCCGCTCTTGGTCATGCGGAACAGCTTGGGCAGCGGCCAGGCCGGAGTGTAGCTCTCTAGCCGCTCCACCGCCCGGGGGCTGAGGATCAAGACGCCGTGCGCCGCCTCGCCACCGAGCGCCTTCTGCCAGGAGAAGGTCACCACATCCAGCTTGTCCCACTCCAAGCTCTGGGCGAAGCAGGCGGAGGTGGCGTCGCAGATCGTGATCCCGGTCCGGTCGGCGGCGATGAAGTCGGCGTTCGGCACCCGCACGCCCGAGGTGGTGCCGTTCCAGGTGAACACGAGATCGGCGTCGGGGCGCACCTGGGTGAGGTCCGGCAGATGGCCGTAAGGCGCGTCCAGCACCTCGCAGTCCGCCAGCTTCAGCTGTTTCACCGCGTCGGTCGCCCAATCCTTGCCGAAGCTCTCAAAGGCCAGCAGTTGTACTGGGCGGGCGCCCAGCATGGACCACATGGCCATCTCCACTGCGCCGGTGTCTGACCCGGGCACGATGCCGATCAAGTGGCTCTCAGGGACTTCCAGCAGAGCGCGGGTGCGATCGATCGCTTCCTGCAGGCGCGCCTTGCCTGGCTTCGACCTGTGCGAGCGGCCGAGCACGGCGTTCGATAGGGCTTGCGGGCTCCAGCCCGGCCGTTTGGCGCAGGGGCCGGATGAAAACTCGGGCCGCGCGGGGCGCATAGCCGGTTTGGCCGCCGCGAGCGGCGCCAGTGTCGTCTGCATGTTGTCTCCCATCCTTGCAGATGAGCAGCGCCCCGTTGGGGGGGCGTGGCCCGCTAGCCAGAGACTCCATTTCAAAGAATTTGGCAACCGTCGTGTGTGGGAAGACGTCGCCCGGCCGCAACAGCCCGCACCCGTGCAACCGAGTCTGTAGTGGATCGTTCAGGTTCGGTTCAGGCCGTCTACGGCCAACTCAGCGTGTCGTTTCGCAGTGTATCGCGTGCGCCAAACCCTCGCCTCTCAAGGAGACGCCCCAATGAAAACCCTCATCGCCGCGCTGGCCATGGCCACCGCCCTCACCGGTTTCGCCGCCGCTTCGGCCTCGGCCCAGCCCTACGAGCATCGCCGTGACGGCTATGGCCCGCGCTACGAACACCGCGAAGGCGGCTATAATCGCGGCTGGCGTCACGGCTATCGCCGTCCGCCGCACCGGGTGTGCTTCGTGCGTAACTATCATCGGGTCTGCCGCTGGGTCGGTTAAGACCTAATTTTCCATGGATGAGGGCCGGGGCGATGTTCCGGCCCTGTTCGCCTAGGCGTTAGAGCCTCAGTCGGCTCTCCACGACCGTGACTGCGTTGCCAGACAAAATCACCCGGTCGCCGCGCAGTTCGGTTCCGACATCGCCGCCCCGCCCGGGGAAGGCCTGGTGAAACCTGACCGTCGGCCGCCCCAGCTTGGTCGCATACAGCGGCGCTAGGATGCAGTGCGCCGATCCGGTCGTCGGGTCCTCCGCAATGCCGGACCCCGGCGCGAAGAAGCGATCCACCACGTCATAGCCCCGGTCTGCGTCGGCCAAGGCGCAGACGATGAGGTTGCCTCGCCCTCCCGTCGCCTCGCCGGAAATCGCATGAACGGCCGCGATGTCCGGCGCCAACGCCCGCACCTCCGCCTCGTCTTTCAAGACGGCCAGAAGGTATTGCGCAGCCCAAACCTCTTGCGGCTCAACGCCCAGCGCCGCCGCCAGACCGGCCGGAACGCCGGTCTTTATCGGCGCGTTGGACGGGAAGTCCATGGCGTAGCCGTCCTCGGCGCGCGACACGATCAGGGGGCCGGACCGAGTGTCAAAGGTGATGGCGTCGCCCGCCACGCCCAATTCCGCAAACAGCACGTGTCCCGCCGCCAAGGTGGCGTGACCGCACAGCGGCACCTCCATCGTCGGGGTGCACCAGCGCAGCCCAAATCGAGCCGGATCTTCGGTCTTCAAGAGGAAAGCGGTCTCCGCCTGATTGTTTTCCTGAGCCAGCGATTGCATCCAGGCGTCGGCGGGCCAGGCGCCAAACGGCTCGACCACACAGGCCGGGTTGCCGCGAAACGGTGCGGCGGCGAAGGCGTCGACGGTCCACTGGCGCATAGCGGCTCCTTATGGCGGGAAGGCAGGCTAGGCTGAATAGCCGGTTCGGCGACGCAGGACGCGATAGAAATCCTAAGTCGGCGCCGTCTTGGTCCCGCCGATGATCTCCGCTTCCGGCCAGCGCGCCACCGCCGAGTTCACGACCCGGGCGAAGGCGTCGTCGGTGATCGAGCGGGTCGGATTGCGCCGCAGCCGCATGGTGAAGATGTCCACCAGCCCGAACGGGGCGGAGATGGTCAGGGTATCGTCCGCCTCCAGCCGCACTCCTACGGCGAACGCCGGGCAGACAAAGCGGGAGAGCGCTTCATCGCTGCGGGTGAGGGGGGCATAGGGTTCGCCGAACTTATCCTCGAACCACAGGTGCACTCGGGCCTGATTGCGCACCTCCACCTTGGCGCGGAGCGGCGGTTCGAACGCGGCGGCGGCGCGCTTGATAACGGCGTCCTCCGCCTCCCAAGAGGTGTCAGGGTCGAAATAGCCGATGTCGTAATCCTTGATCCCGTAATCGGCGTCGCGATCGGTGAGGGCGTTCCAGACCGTTTGATAGACGCCGCCTGAAAACAGCCGCCAATCCGGCAAGTCGAGGGACCGAACGGTGGTCAACACCGTCATCAGAGTCGGCGATCCGGCGATCAGGACGGCCAGGTGTTGCGCCAACTCTTCGTCGTTGAGCGGCGGCTGGTCGGGAATAGGGGGCGTTCGGGCGTTCATCCCGCCTTATCGCGAAGCGGCCAGCCGTGGTCCAGAGGGCCGTGACCGCCGCCGAACCCCGGCGCGTGGCGGATCGCCTGTTGCACATAGTCATGGGCGCGCGCCACCGAGTGCTCCAGGCTATGGCCCTGAGCGAGACCCGCGGCGCAGGCTGACGCCAGAGTGCAGCCGGTGCCGTGGGTGTGGCGGGTTTCGATCCGCCCGCTGTCGAAGCGGGTCTCGCCAACCGCTGTGATCAAGAGATCAATCACCCGATCGCCGGGGATGTGCCCGCCCTTCATCAACACGGCCCCGGCCCCGCGCCCAAGCAACACCTCTCCGGCCCGACGCAGGTCGCCTGTGGTCTCGACCCGAAGCCCGGTCAGGGCGGCGGCTTCCGGCGCATTGGGGGTCAAGAGCGCGGCATTGGGCACGAGGGCGTCCAGCAAGACCGCCACCGCATAGGGCGCCAGCAGCGCCGCGCCGCCCTTGGCCACCATCACTGGGTCGATCACGGCAGGGACGCCCGCACCGGCGATCAGGGCGGCGACGGTTTCGATCATCGCCGCATCGCCCAGCATCCCGGTCTTGATCGCGTCCGCCCCGATATCGTCCAGAACGGCGTGGGCTTGGGCGGCCACCAACTCGGGCGGCAGAGAGTGGACCGCCGACACCCCCAAGGTGTTCTGAACCGTGATCGCCGTTATCGCGCTGGTCGCATAGCCGCCGAGCATGGTGATGGTCTTGATGTCGGCTTGTACTCCCGCCCCGCCGCCGGAATCCGAGCCGGCGATAATCAGGACGCGACCGAGGTGTTCGGACATGGATTTAAGGCTTGGCGACCGGCGCCGGTCGCACAAAGGCCCCGATCGCACCGGGGAACTCGGTGGGGCTCTCCCATCCGTCGGCGGAGATTGCGCTCACTCCGAAGAACCAGTCGTCGATATTGACGTGCTCCAGCTTGATCGAAGTCGCGGCGCCCGCGTCCCGCGAATGGCTCCAGCGCGGCTCGGTCGTGTCGCGCCACCAGACGCGATAGGCGGCGGCGCCCGGCGCGGCGGTCCAGCTGACCGTGGTGTCGTCGCTCACGGCGCCGGCGGTCTTCACCCCCGCAGGGGGCGGCGGGGCGGAGGCCAGAGAGGCGAGGGTCAGGATGTTGAGTCGGGTCACCTGGGCCAAGTATGGGAAGTCCACTCCGTCCAGCACGTCGCCATAGCGAATGCCGTTCTCGGTCCGCAGGTCCTGGTGCTGACGGTTATAGTTCTCCGTCGCTTCGGTCACCCGCACCGCCGGGAATCCCGCCTCCTGCATGGGGGCCTGATCGCCGCCGCGAGAGAACCGGTCGGCGCGATAGATCAGCTTGACGGAAAAGCCCGGGAGGTCGTGCGCCGCGATTTCCGCCATGTAACGGCCGAGGTTGCGGGAGGGTGCATCCACCTCGCCGCCGCCGAGACGCCGGGCCCGGGTCTCCTCCGGGGTTTCCGGCGGACGGGTGCCTTCGGTGAAGACGCGAACGGTGGTGTCGATATGCTCGCCGCCGATGCCGTGAGTATTACCGATGATGTCGTTGTTGAGCTGCGCTTCCACGGCCCAGCCCTTGGCCTTGGCGTAGGACGCCAACAGTTTGCCGCCGTACAGCCCCTGCTCCTCGCCGGAGAGCACCGCATAGACGATAGTGGCCGCGAACTTGTGTTTGGACAGCACCCGCGCCGCCTCCATCACCGCCGAGGTTCCAGAGCCGTCGTCATTCGCGCCGGGCGCGTCCGATGTCGCGTTCATCGGATCATTGACCCGGCTGTCGATGTGGCCGGAGATGATCACCACCCGATCAGGATCGGTGGTTCCGCGCTGGATCGCCAGCACATCCACGATTTCTGCGGGCTTCGGCAGCCGGTCGCCGGTAAAGGTCTCCGCCGGGGTGTCGATGGTCAGGCAGCCGCCGCAGTCCTTAGACAGGGCCTCGAACCGCCCCTTCACCCAGCGCCGCGCCGCGCCGATTCCCCGCGTCTCCGACACCGTGTCCGACAAGGTGTGGCGGGTGCCGAAGCTGACCAGCTTGCCGCCGGTAGCCCGAAGCTCCACCGCCGACACCGCCTTCGCCAGTTCGCCCAGCAGCGGGTGGTCTGCGGCCGAGGCGGCGGAGGCGAACCCAGCGGAAAGGAGAGCAGCAATGATCGGAGCGATGCGGCGCATGGCGGTTCCTAAGCGTGAGCGCCGAACATTGCCTCTACTCGCACAGACGCCGCAAGCTGCGAGTGGGTTGATGCGAGAGCCTGGAATCTGCAGTGCGTGTCCGTCAGCGCTGGCCGTCGCCCCATTCGTCATCGCCGGTAAGCGGACCCTCCCAACGACAGTTTGGGGTGAATTTCTGCCGTTGACGCGCTAGCTTTTCGCCATGGATGACGAACGGTCGCCGAACCAAAAGCGCGTGGAGCAAAGACCGCCTGATGGTTGGAGCTTCACCATCAAAGAAGTCGCGAATGGCTGGTGGAAGGTTGATGGGGAAGGGCCGGACGGCCTGACAATCACCCGGGCCGGGCAAGACGAGGAAGCGACCCTGGACCGTCTTATCGCGGATGCCTGGAAGCTCGCCGACTGAACATCTCCTGCGGTAGCTAGCTGCCGTCCAGAAGGTCGCACGTCATCGCGTATGTAGACGCGGTCAGACCCAACGGTTTCCAAATCGGTGTGCAGTTGTAGTCGTTTCGAAACGTTTTGCGGTTGAAGGACGAACCCATGATGTCCAACTGGAGCGGCCCGTCTATCTGACGAAGAGACCAGCGGGAGTAGGGCTCAGGACCGAACCGGACGACCGATGAACCCAGAACACATTGTTCGGCTTCCGTTGGGAGCCCGATGCTGGGCTCATCGCCGCTAGACCGTCCAGTAAGGACAAGGCTCAAACAAATCGGGTGATGATCCCGCTTCAGGCGTTCACTCGCACGGTCCGAGACCGTGACTTTAACGATGATAGGTGGGGTAAATGAGAGCGAAGCCCCCCACGCGATTGCTGTGACGCTCGCCAGCCCGACGAGAGCCACTATCCCGCACCTGAGCATCGACGCCCCGATCATCCCCGCTCTATGCGGCTGCCGCCTTGGGTCCGCAATGGGTCGTCAGCGGTCGCAGCCTCCCGGACCAGAAGTCGCCGTTGGGCGGGGTTAAATCGATCAGTTTTTGCCCGTTAAAGACAACCCCCCACCAATCGCCCCCCACACCTTCAACGCCTGCACCGTTTCGCGTACATCATGGACGCGGATCATGTCAGCGCCGCGGTCGGCTCCGGCGAGGGCTGAGGCGATGGAGCCGCCGAGGCGGTCGTCGGCGCTCTCTGCCGACGGGTCCAGGGCGCGGATGAACCGTTTGCGGCTGGCGCCCAGCAGTACGGGATAGCCCAGAGCCTTCAGCTTCGGCAGGGCGGCGATCAGGGCGAGGTTGTGGGCCAGGGTCTTGCCGAAGCCGATGCCGGGGTCGAGCCATATCCGCGCCCGCGTCACCCCTGCCGCCATCGCCGCCTCGGCGCGCTCAAGTAGGAAGGCGCTCACTTCCGCAACCACATCTTCATAGCGAGGATCATCCTGCATGGTGCGGGGCTCGCCCTGCATGTGCATCAGGATCACCGTGCAGCCCAACTCCGCCGCCGTCTCCACCGCTCCGGGTGAGCGCAGCGCCATGACGTCGTTCCAGATGGTCGCGCCCGCGGTGATCGCAGCCCGCGCCACCTCGGGTTTGACGGTGTCGATGGAGATCGGGGCCGCGCTTTCCGCTCGGATCGCCTGGATCAGCGGGATCACGCGACGAAGCTCTTCCAGGGCGTTGGTGGGCTCCGCCCCCGGGCGGGTCGACTCCCCGCCGATATCCAGCACATCGGCGCCGGCTCGGATCAGCCCCCGGGCGTGATCCAGCGCCGCCGCATGGTCAAAAAACCGCCCGCCGTCGGAAAAGCTGTCCGGTGTCACATTGACGATCCCCATCACCTGGGGGCGCCGGGGTTCAGACATGCTGAGCCAGCGATAAGGTGTTGCCGTCGGGGTCCAGGAACCAGGCCACCTTATCGCCCCCCGGGGCGGTCCAGACGCCGTGCGCATCCTGCGCGTCGGCGAAGAACGGGTAGCGGATGAACTCCACCCCCTTGGCGGTCAGGGCGGCGACATCGCGGGCGATGTCCGGGGTCTCCCAGCCGAGTACGGTATAGCCCGCCGCCACCCGACCCTGTGGCGGCTTGACGATCCGCAGATTGACCGGCCCGGCCCGGAACCGGTGTGCGAAGCCGTCAAAGCCGTGGTGCTCGAGGCCCAACACATCGCGGTAAAAGGTGACGGCGCGGTCGATATCGTCCACCGCGATGAACGCGGCCGGGATGTGGTCGGCGAGCATGCAAGGCCTCCTCTGGGGAGCGGGAGCCTAGCTCAACCCTCGTCGCGGAAATAGGGCTCCACCGGACCTTGCAGCTTGACGGTCATGGCCTCGCCCTTGCGGTTGGTGGTGGTCCCCACCGACAGGCGCACCCACCCCTCAGACACGCAGTATTCCTCCACATTGGTCTTATCGACGCCCTTGAAGCGCACACCCACGCCCTTCGCCAACAGGTCGGCGTCATAGAAGGGGCTGTTCGGGTTGACGCACAGGCGGTCGGGCAGGGTGTCGGTCATGGGTCTATTCGCACGGGTTCGGAGCTAAAACGGACCTCTTAAAGCCTTACGCCGTGTGCAGGAAGGCCCGGGCGATCAGAGCCTGCGCCGCCCAATAGAACCACCACACCGCCAAGTCGGCGGTAACGTTGGGGCCGCTGGCCCGAAACAGGCGCACCGCCAAGATCGCGTCGGACGTCATAAACAGCACGGCCCCGATCATGGCGGCGGATCGGCTCCACGGCAGGGTGAAGGCCATCACCGTCATCATGGCGATCACCAGCACATAGATCACCACCGCCTCCCGCATGCGGCCAAGGCTCGGCCACAGGGTGTGCAACATCGCCCCCGCCATGCCCACCACCGCCACCGCCAGGACGGCCCGAGGCAGGATGGCCAGTATGCTGAGGCCCAGACCGAAGTGCGCGAACAGCGCGATATAGACCAGATGCGCCAACAGAAACGCGCCGAGCCCAAACGGCAGCCAGCGCTTCGGATCCCCCGCGAGAAAGGCGTCGCCCACCGCAGAGAGCAAGAGCGGCGCGGTGAGCAGCCACGGTCCGCCCATCTCCAGCGATACCCCAGCGATACAGGCCACCGCCCCGGCTTTGATCACCGTGCGCGGGCCTGAGACCGGCTTGGTCAGGAAGGCGAAGCCATAGATCGCCGCCGCCAGAATCGAGAGCCCGGACAGGGCGTCCGCCCATGGACCCACCGCCTAGCTCCGCGCCAAACGGCTCAGGATAGCCTTGGCCTTCTCGCGATGGATGGGGCGGATCGAGCGCTGAGCGAACGAAATGGCGGCCGCGATCACCGCCGCCTCATCGGCCAGATTGACGCCCGGAACCGGCACTTTGCGGGGCCGGAAGGGCTTCGGCATCACAAACCAGGCCAAGGCGGCGAACAGGATCGCCTTGGTGGTGGCCGGGGTCTCCCGGTCCAGCGTGCAGAACCACAACGCCACCGCGTCCTCGGCGAACGGGATATGGGCGGCGACCCTGCGGATCTTCGGCCAAAAACCCCGTCGAACGAGGCTTGCGTTGACGCGCACGGCATAGGGCACAAGCGCGGTCGATGCCGGCAAGGGCTCAACGCCGAAGGGATGTTTGGCTTCCTCGCTCACGCTCGCTAAACCTTCGTGCAACAATCGCGATCTAACACCAAAACTCGGGAAAACGCCTCATGAAACTCTCATCATCCGTGTCCGCCGTCATCACCGGCGGCGCCTCCGGCCTCGGCGAGGCCACCGCGCGCGCACTCGCCGCCCACGGCGTCAAGGTCGCCATCTTCGATATGAACGCGGAAAAAGGCGAAAAAGTCGCGGCCGAAATCGGCGGCGTGTTCTGCAAGGTCAACGTCACCTCCGACGCCGACGTGGATGCGGGCTTTGAAAAGGCGCGCGCTGCTCACGGCCAGGAGCGCATCCTGGTGAACTGCGCCGGCACGGGCAACGCCGCCAAGACCGCCGGCCGCGATCGGAACACCGGCGAGATCAAGCACTTCCCCCTCGACGCCTTCAACATGATCATCCAGATCAACCTCGTGGGCACCTTCCGTTGCATCGCCAAATCGGCGGCGGGGATGCTGACCCTGGACCTCACCGAAGAGGGCGAGCGCGGCGCGATCGTGAACACCGCGTCGGTCGCGGCGGAGGACGGACAGATGGGCCAGGCGGCCTATTCGGCGTCCAAGGGTGGCGTGGTCGGCATGACGCTGCCGATCGCCCGCGACCTCGCCGGTGAAGGCATTCGGGTGAACACCATCCTGCCCGGCATCTTCAACACACCCCTGATGAACGCCGCCCCGCCCCAGGTGAAGGAAGCCTTGGCCCAATCCGTGCCCTTCCCCAAGCGCCTCGGCAACGCCGAAGAGTACGCCTCCCTTGCGCTCGAAATGATCACCAACGGCTACTTCAACGGCGAAGACGTGCGTCTGGACGGCTCGATCCGGATGGCCCCGCGCTAAACATCTCTAGAGGGGCGGGCGGCGGTCGAACCAGGGCCGCGCCTGCTCCAATTGGTGGGCGAGGGAGAACAGCGTCTCTTCCTCGCCGATCCGCGCCGCGAACTGAACGCCGATCGGTAGCCCGTCCGCCCAAACCAGCGGCACGCTCATCGCCGGCTGGCCGGTCTGATTGGCGAGGGCGGTGAACGGGCAGAAGGCGGTGAACGCCGCGCCATAGGCTTGCAAGGGTTGGCTCAGCGCAATGGTCCCGAGCTCAAGCGGCGGCTTGGCCAAAACCGGTGTGAGAACAAGGTCATAGGTCTCCTGGAACTTCGCCATGCTGATTGCGGCGGTCATGAAGGCCTGATCGGCGGCGGCGAGGTCCATGGCGGTGGCGGCCCTGCCGATCGCGACAAATCCCGCCGTGGCTTCCTCCATATCGTCCGGTCCCATGTCACGACCGAGCGCTTCGGCCCGCGCGGCGAAGGCGGCGGCGGTGTGGGTGGAGGTGTTGATCATCATGGCGCGACCGAGCGCCGCGCCGTCGATGTCGGGCGCAGCTTCCTCAACGATATGGCCGAGACTTTCACAGAGTTTGGCGACTTCGCGCGCAGCGTCGATACAGGCCGGATCGACTGCCACATCGGTGGCCGGCGCCAGTTGCAGCGCGATCCGCAAGCGACTGGGCGCCCGAGAGGCCGCCTCAAGAAACGTCCCCTTAGGCGGCGGCGCAACATAGCGTGAGCCGAGTTCCGGCCCGTGGGTGGCGTCCAGAATGGCGGCCGAGTCTCGCACCGAGCGGGTCAGTGCGTGGCTCGCGCCGAGGCCGTTCCAGCCTTCGGTTCGGCCAACCGCCACCGGGGTTCGCCCGCGCGACGGCTTGAGCGCAAACAACCCGCAGCAGGCGCCCGGGACGCGGATCGATCCGCCGCCGTCCGTGGCGTGGGCCGCCGGCAGCACGCCCGCTGCGACCAAGGCCGCCGCGCCGCCCGATGATCCGCCGGCGATCCGAGTCAGGTCCCAGGGGTTTTTAGTCTGGCCGTGCAGGGTGGACTCGGTCGTTACGGTCAGCCCGAACTCCGGCGAGGTGGAGGTCGCGAAGATGTTCAATCCCGCCGCTCGCATCCGCCGCACGCTCTCACTGTCGGCCTTCGCCACATAATCCTTGAAGCCCCGACTTCCGGAGGTGATCCGCACGCCCGCAATTTCGTGGCCGAGGTCCTTCACGGCCCAGGGCGCGCCGGCCATGGGGCCGCTCTGGCCAGAGCCGGCATGCGCACGTGCCTGATCATAGAGCCGCTCCACGATCGCGTTGATCTTCGGATTGACCGCTTCGGCCCGGGCGATGGCGGCCTCGATCACCTCTACAGCGCTGACCTGCTTACGCCGGATCAGATCGGCGAGGCCCATGGCGTCCTGTTTGACGTAGTCTTCGAAGTTCAATCCCGGCATGGCGCGTTTCCTCGGAGTTTGGCCCATCGGATCGAAATCCTTGTCCTTCGACAAGCTCAAGATGAGGATTTCTATGGAAACGGTGTCTTGTTCCGCCTCATCCTGAGCGTATTGAAGGACGAGGCGGCCGCGCTACGCCAACAGGATGTTGTCGATCAACCGGGTCGTCCCGATGCGGACCGCCAGAGAGAGCAACCCGCCCTGGGCGCCGACGGTCTCCACTTCTTTCAGCGTTTGGGGATCGGCGACGCTGAGATAGTCGGCTGTGGCGCCGATCTCCGCGACCGGTCTCGCCATGGCCTCCCGGAGCACGGCGGCCGACCGCTCGCCGGCCGTATATAGAGACTGCGCGGCGGTCAGCGCCCGCCACAATGCCAGCGCGTCCTGCCGCTCGGTAGGCGACAGGTAGGCGTTGCGGCTAGACATCGCCAAGCCGTCCGGCTCCCGAACCGTGGGGCGGACAACCACCTGGACCGGGAAATCGAGGTCGCGCACCAGCTTTTGAATGACGGCCACCTGCTGGGCGTCCTTCTGACCGAAATAGGCGCGGGTCGGTTGGACGATGTTGAACAGCTTGGCGACGACGGTGGCGACGCCGGCGAAATGGCCGGGCCGCACCGCGCCCTCTAGCCCTTCGGTCACGCCGCCGATCTCAACCCGGGCGTCAAAGCCTTGCGGATACATCTCACCGACCTCAGGCGCGAAGACCAGATCGCAGCCGGCGCTTTCCAACATCGCCAAGTCGCGGTCCCGAGCCCGGGGGTAGCGGGCGAAATCGTCGTTTGGGCCAAACTGGGTCGGGTTCACGAACAGGCTGGCGGCGACGGCTGAATTCTCCGTCTTAGCTGCGTGGACGAGGCTGAGGTGACCGTCATGCAGAAAGCCCATGGTAGGTGCGAAGCCCAGCGAGCCGACCTCCGCCCGGGCGGCGCGAAATTCGGCGATCGTGGCGAGGACCTTCATAGGCCCTTCAGCGCTTCAGCCAAGGCGTCTGCGTCCATTTTAGCGGCGTTGGCTGCTGTTGGGAATTCGCCCTGCCTCACCTCGTTGATGTAGCGCTTGATCGCCTCATCGATCACCGGTCCGAGATCGGCATAGCGCTTGGCGTGGCGCGGCGGCTTTTCGCCGTAGAGGCCCAGGATGTCATGCCAGACCTGCACCTGCCCGTCACAGCCGGCGCCCGCGCCGATGCCGATGGTCGGGATGGTCAACCGCTCGCTCACCGCCTGCGCCAGCACTGCCGGCACCAATTCGAGCACGATTGCGAAACAACCGGCGTCCTGCAGCGCCAATGCGTCTTGCAGCAACTGACGAGCGCCGTCAGCGGCCTTGGCCTGCACCTTCAAGCCGATCTGGTGTTGAGATTGCGGGGTAAAGCCAAGGTGGCCCATCACTGGCACGCCGAACGCAGTCAACCGGCGCACTTGCCCTTCGACCGGAGCGCCGCCCTCTAGCTTGACCGCCTGGGCGCCGGCCTCCTGCATCAACCGGCGCGTTGCGGCCACCGCCTCATCCGGCGTGGTGTAGGCGAGGAACGGCAGGTCGGCGACGACCATCGCCCGCTGCGAGCCACGCACCGCGGCTGCGGTGTGGCGCACCATGTCGTCGACCGTCACCGGCAAGGTGGTGTCGTGGCCGTGCATCACCATGCCGAGGCTATCGCCGACTAGCAGGAGCGGGACGCCCGCCCGGTCCGCCAACATGGCGGAGGTGTAGTCGTATGCGGTCAGCATGACGATTTTCTCGCCGGCCGCCTTGGCGGCGCGCAGGTCGTCCAGGGTAATACGCATGGGGGTCCGCGTGTGGCGTTGAGAGGCGCGCCATAGACTACCGCCACCAGGACGCCAAGTCTCGCGAGTGGCGCTCGCCGCCCATTAGCTCTATATGCGCCGCCCGACTTGAGTGGAGCACCCCGATGCGCTGGGTCATGCGGTCGAAGATTCACAACGCGACCGTCACCGAAGCCAATCTGGCCTATGTCGGCTCGATCACGATCGATGCAGACCTGATCGACCGTGTGGGCTTATGGCCCGGCGAGAGGGTGTTGGTGGTCTCCAACACGTCCGGCGCACGGCTCGAAACCTACGTGATTGCGGGTCCGCGAGGCTCCGGCGCCATGTGCATGAACGGCGCGGCCGCCCACCTGATCGGCCAGGGCGAAGAGATCATCGTGATGGGCTTCGAACTGGTGGATCGTCCGATCGAGCCGAAGGCGGCCCTGGTGGATCGGCGGAACCAGTTCGTGCGCTGGCTCACTGACGCCCCCGCCCTCACCGCAGAGGCCGCCCTGAACCTGTGAGGATGGGGATGAGTGCGGCTTGGAGTTGCGGTTGATTCATATTGGGTATGACGCCCCCCAATTCTGAGGCTTTCTAGCCTATTGTCCGGCGACTTGATGTTGCATAGCTGGCAATCTCGGTAACTGGACGGCCCCCGATTCATGGTGCAACGCCCCCCGCCCTTTGCAGCGCTGCGCGCCCTGGAGGCCGCCTGCCGGCATCGGAGCTATACGGCAGCGGCGCTGGAGTTGAATGTCACCCACAGCGCGGTCAGCCAGGCCATCCGCCGATTAGAGGACGAGGTCGGCGTCAAGCTCTTCCATCGCAGGGGCGCCAATATGGAGCCTGCGGCCGCGAGCTTGGCCTTGGCCAAGGCCTATGCAGAAGCGTCCCAGTCTGTGGCGCGCTCGATGCGACACGTGGCGGAGGCGTCGCCTAACGGCCTGACCGTCGGCGCCTCAGCCCAGATTGCGCGTCTTTGGCTCAATCCCCTGCTCGCCGCCGTGACGCAACGGTTTCCGTCGTTGAGTTTACGCCTACGCACAGAATCGGCCGCCGACACCGAGGTCGATCTACAAATCCAAGCGATCGCGCCCGATGCGGTGTTTTGGGGCGAGCGCCTGGGCGACATGGACTTTGGCGCCTATGCCGGCCCAAGCTTTTTGAGCCAATATCCAATCGATGGTCCGGAAACGGCGGTGGTCGCACCGCTTTTGATCGACGGTGATGGCGCGCACTGGACGGCCTGGTTTGCAGCCGCCGGCGTCGACACCGACGGGCCGCCAAAGGGCTTGGCCTTTGATGACGCGTCCGGTCTGGCGGTCGATGCTGCGGCTCGTGGCCTCGGTTTGACCCTGACGGACGGATTATCCGCTGCTGATTTTGTGGCTCGCGGCGAATTGATCCGGGTTTGCCCTGAAATCAAGGTGGCTGGGCCGACGCTCTGGGCGGTGTGGCGTCGGGAGCATCCGAAGGCCGGATTGATCGAGCCGGTCGCGAAATGCCTCGCGGAAATGCTCCAACAGCGCTTCGCCGCCGGAGCGCCGGGCTAAAGGCTGACGCGCGTCTCAACCGGTCGAGACTTTGCGCCCTTCTTGCCACAGGGCGTGGCGCTGCGACCACGCGTCGCGCATCGGTTGGAGCCTGATGTCACTTCAGCTTACGGCCATGGGGGCCCCGGCTCCTGCAAAATTCCTTTGTGTGTCAACAAAACGATGATGACGCGTCAAAATTGTGTAAGCGTGATTAACGTTAGGTGTACATTTTGTTGCTTGCGAGACCGTTACAAAGCTTTCATCAATCAATGAGGCGGAGCTGCGTCCAAAAACAGCTCGAAGGGCGGCGATCGGAAATGCGGCGCGCCCCAACCTTTATGAGGGGATTTGATTTGAGCACCCACAGCAATCGCCGGCTTCT
>Ga0007824_1000263_pt1 | contig 15190 bp, 10 predicted proteins | sample CryBogCBE05Oct08_FD_71225 | JGI IMG/M metagenome (GOLD analysis project Ga0007824, IMG submission 71225) | Freshwater microbial communities from Crystal Bog, Wisconsin, USA - CBE05Oct08 | ecosystem: Environmental > Aquatic > Freshwater > Lake | place: Crystal Bog, Wisconsin, USA | collected... | reverse complement strand
ATTCGGTCAGGTTTTCCAGAAATTCTCTATGAAAGGAATTTTTTCGCGTTCGAAAAAAATTAAATTTTAAAATATGCCAAATAGCCGCAATACCGTCTTTCCATTGAATTTTTTTTCCTTCTGAGTAATTGCGAGGTTGGTATTGAATGGGAAGCTCTTTGATTTTTAACGAAATTTTTGCAATTTTTGCCGTTACTTCAGGCTCAAATCCAAATCGATGGGATTCTAAAATCATGTTTTTTAAAATACGGGCTTGAAAAACCTTATAGCCCGTTTCCATATCGGAAATCCAAAGTCCATTACAAAGATTGCTTAAGAAAGTCAGAAACCAATTGATACTTCGATGAAATAATCGATCTTTCCAGGGTATTCTCGAAAAGCGATTACCAAAAACTACATCGTATTGATCGAATATAAGAGGTGCTAACAAGCTTTCCCATTCTTCCATGCAGTATTCAAAATCAGCATCTTGAATCGCAATGATGGTTCCATGAGCCGCTTGGATGCCTCGCTTCAAAGCCGCACCCTTTCCTTGATTGCTTGTTTGATACAAGCAAATTGCTGAAGATTGAAAGACAAAGGATTTTAAAATGGCATCCGATCCGTCGGTGGATCCATCATCTACCAAAATCAGTTCTTTTTCATACTGTAGATGAAGTGAATCAATTTTTTTTAAAAAAATCTCTAAATGCAAAGCCTCATTATAAATTGGAATAATTAAGCTTACTCGATGTGACATTTTTATTTTTTACCGAGAAAAAAATAAAAACGATGATGGTGGAGCTGACCGGGATCGAACCGATGACCTCCACAATGCCATTGTGGCGCTCTACCAACTGAGCTACAGCCCCCGACGAGATGTTCCATAGATACCTTGGAAGTTGCTGTTTTGGCAACTTTTTTATAGCATAAAAAGTTAATCTTTATCATTTATAACAAGAGGTTCAAGTTTTGTAATGCGATTGGGCATCTTTTTGATCCGATCTGTGACAATCTGAAAAAGCGTCTTTGATCCGGATCGATGCCAGATATCATTGTTTTCCGGGGATCCTGTAAAGTTCAGTGTATTTGGTGCTGTGTTTGCGACTACAGGCAGGGTTGCCGTGGGTGCTATGGCTAGATTGCCGAAGGGATTCGTCTCAGAAGTGCTAGAAGGATTTCTTTCACTTTTGTAGGTACCTGTATCTGGTTTGGGCGTAGCAATAAACCCAGCAATCGGATTTTTTTCTGCTATGCTTGCAATAGTGCTCAAGGCATCTGCGATAGGGCCTAACTTACTGGGAAGTGCGCTTTTGATGGCAGATCCTGCTCCGGTTTCAAGTGCTGAAGAGATCGATCCTGGGATGTTAATGGGCAAAGAAGGTACATTAGGAAAGGCTCCAGGATTTAAAAGATTACCGTCACTGGGAGTGCTTGGAGCACTTATTCCGTTATTAGCAAGACATGTGGTGCAAGCAGAACTGGACCCGTATGGACAGCACTGACTGATAATAGGTTCTAGTGCATCTGCTTCTTGCGCTAGTGTTTTAGTGGTTCCACCCTTTAGGTCGGAATAACTAGTGCCTACGTTATAATAACTAGTTGCAGCGCTGTTAGAGCTAGGATTGATGGGGGCCGGATCAGGGGAATTGCTTTGAGATACTGGTTTGCTAAAAAGAGAATTAATTTGTTGGCAAGCTTGTTGTTTGGTTTGCGTAATATTCTTAATAGAATTTACACGCAAGCCGGTAATGGCTGCAAAAATAGCGGCGCTGGCACAGCTTGTAGCTCTTTCTGCAGTGATTTTGGATCCTAGGTTTTTGATTTTGGATCCGAGGCCTTTGGCTTTAGATTTCATGGTTTCAAGAGTTGTTTGGGTCTCTTTTTCGGCTGAGTCAGCTGCTTCATCAGCTACTTCAGCTACCTTATCTATTGCATTGCGTGCTGAAGTAGCTTTTTTAATTCCATATCCTGTTGTTGCTAGGCCTCCTACTAAGGCTCCTGTTCCCAATACGGAGATAACTGTTGCTTGGTACTGAGAGATAGCAGCTCCAATAGTACTTGATTGTTGTGTCATCGTGATTCCTATTTCTGATGCTGCGGCAATAGTTGCAAGAACTCCGCAAGCAATTACCATCGGAGAATTGGGAAAGCTACAGGCAACACCGCAGATAGCAGTAGCGTTGATATCCAATCCGATGAGAGCTTGTTCTGCTGCTGCTATCTTCGGATAATCGTCTCCATTCAGAATATTATAAGCTTGGCATTGTGTTTCAACTTGGGAATTATGGTAGTAGCAGTGATCTGCCATTTTTCCTAGTTGTGTACATATTTGATCATTAGGTGGAATAATTCCACCACTATTGATTACCACGGCAGTCATGAGCTCTTTGGTTAAGACAAAAGGTATTTGACATTGAGGAAGAGGGCCGCTTGCTTTAATGGGAGTGAGTGATGCTAGAGAGTAGTTGTTCGATGTAGTTGGACTTCCTAAACTTGAGCACAAGGCGTCATCTATAGTGGACCAAGTGTTTCCTTCAGTTAATCCGCCGATACTTTTTCCATTAGAAAATTGCTTACAAAAATTATCACAATTTAGTGATACAGAAGGACTTGAGAGTGAGTTAGGCTCTTGAATTGCCATAAGAGAGTTTGTGAACGATAGTTGTAGAAATAAAATTTTTAATAAAAATATATAAAAATTTTTAACATTTTTTAATTTTTTTTTTGACAATAAAAAAAAGATAATAGGTTTTCTGTCAAAAATCATGATTTTTCTTTCATATTTTAAGATTCAAAAATCTTTCTATATCTTGGATTAGTCTTTTTTAAGATGCTAGCATTTTTTTGCGTAACGACAGTGATTAAAGCATGGTGTTTTTTTGATAGTTTAAAAAACTTTTTAAAGTTTTTTTTGCTAGAAGCAAATTATATCATAGTCATTTTAATGACTCCGTATTTTTTCTATTATAACTATTTTGCCAAGGAAGTTTTTCGAGATTTTCTTGAGATAACCTTAAGCGTCGAGAAATTATTTTAAAGATAGTTTCTGATTCGTTTGTGTGCCATATGTCTGTCGTATCAGGATCGCTTATTTCTGTAGAGTTAGGAACTTCTATCGTGGGTAGAGAGGCTCTTTGGAAGTTTAAAGTTTTAGTAGTAGCTTCATGTATTTCAAAGTTGATGGTAGGTGTTAGTGAGTTTTTGCTGCTCGAACTTGCGGATCCAGTATAATTACCATGGGAGTTAAATCCAACGAGGGAGAGATCTTTATTTTTGACCAAATCTTCTATTTTTTTCATGGCATTTTGAACCTCTTCTGGCAATTTAGGGTATCCTGATAAAACTGCTTCTTGGAGATTTGATCCGTTTTGCAAGGCATTGCTTATGGCTTGAAGCGGTGTTTTTTGTGTATTTGCAATATTCTTTAGCATGTTCGAAAAAGGATCTGTTAAGGGATTTTTTTCTGCGGTAGCTGCTACAGAATTAAAAATATTAGGAAGTGATGCGCTTGGGCTGGATGAGCTTTGGGGGGTTGCTTGAAATGAATTAATACTAGTACCTAAAGCATTAGCTGAGGAGCCAGGGTTTTTTAAATTACCTCCATTAAAAAGTGATGATGAAGGAGCAGTTGAAGGAGTAGGAATAAGTGAGGCAGTATTGCAATTCATAGATCCACAAAGATTTTTGATGCTGTTGCATTCTTGTATTTCTTGGTCTTGTGTTGCTCTTAGTGATTTTCCCTTCATGATAGCTAATGCCGCTAATGCAGATCCTCCTAAACAAGGAAGTAAGTCTCCTAAAGTTGAGGTTCCAATCGTTTTTAAGGCATTAGGAGCTATTCTAGCGGCTAATCTTGCTGCAGATAATCCTACGGCGGTACTTCCTAATGTGGACGTTTCGATCAATCCCTGAGTATCTTTTTCTCCTTCGTTTTGAAGATTAATCATATTGGCAATATCTGTTCCTATGGCTGAGGAATCTGTTATTGCACAAGATGTTTCGAAAGAAAAAGCGAGGAAGGCACCTATACCTGTTGATAAAAGAGCGCATGCGGTCAAACAAGAAATCGATGCTATACTATAAAGACTGATTGTCGCTATTTCGTAGTCTTGAGTTTTTTTAACGAGATTGAATGCTGCGCAATGAGCATTTAAAGATTGCGAGGGAGTTCCTGATTTACTTTTCTCAGTATTTGAGGTCGTTGATTGAAAGTTGGCACAAGATTGTGTGCAGTATTTTGAGGAGTTTTTAGAAAGTGTTGCTGTATTTATTTTTGGAGTCGGAATTTGAGCAGGACTCAGTACGCTTGGATCGAATGAGGGTGTGGCGAATGTTGGATAAGCTGCGAGTAGCCCTACTAAGAAAAATATTTTTAATATTTTTTTGAAATGAAAAAATTTCATCTTGCGATTATTTTTTTAATCCTGATGGATTTGTTTGAAGTGCTTTATTTAAAGGACTCATCCAAGGAAGTTTTTCTACTTGATTTTCAGAGAGTTTTAATCTTTGGGAGACGATGGTAAAAATCGTTGCTTTTTCATGCGTATGCCAAATATCGGTAGAGTTAGGTTGACTTAATTTAGGGTTTTTATTTGCAAAATTAACTGTTTTTGTAGGATCAGGTCCTTTTTTAGATAAATTTCCTTTGCTAGTGCCTATGTCGGTTGGTTCCGATGAGCCTCTTTTAGCGTTTTCTTCACCACTGTGAGGAATTCCATCCATAGCGAGAGCACCATGTTCTGCGAGTTTGTGCATATTTTCTAAAACTTTTTGAACGTCTTGAGGGGTATTAGGCATGCCTGCTGAGAGAGCGTTTATGGGGGAGGATCCGTTTTTTAAAGCATTGATAGCAGATGATATGGGTGTTAGTTGATTGTCTGCTATTGTTCCTAGTGGACCTAGGCTGTTTGATAAAGGAGTACTAGCTGCCATAGCGGCTAGGCTGGGAGGAGTAGGAGATGGACTGTTTTGATTCCCTTGATTTTGATCTTTTAGCAGATTATTTTCACCGGTAGATTGTCCATTCGCCGACAACGATCCAGCGGTTCCTAGTTTTGTTAAAACGGCATTAGGTAGTTTGTTATTTTTATTGGATCCATAATCTTTTAAATTTCGGATCATTGCACAAGATGCTTTCTCGCTTTTTTTAAGATGTGAAAAAGCGGCTCCTTTGATTGCTGACGTGGCTGCCAGAAGAAAAGCTGAGGCGCAAATGAGTCCTTTATCTTTGTTATCTGCTTTTACTTTTGCATTCTCTTTTTCTGCAGATTCTGTTGCCTCTTCTGCTGCATCGTCAATAGTTTTACTGATTTTTACAGAACCTGTTATTTTTTCAAAGGAAGATTTCATGCTATCGAGAAACTTTTTTACATAGCCAGTGTTGTTAAGAGCTCTTCCTGTTGCGCCTAAGGCAATGGTGCTTCCAATGGCTCCGGTCGTATCACTCGTAATGCTTTCTGATACAAGTTCTTGTTTGTAGATGCTAGCATCTTTTTCAATGCTAAGAGTAGAAGTGATATCTAAACCTGTGGCCGTGATTCCTAAAGCAGTGCATGCTCCTTCTAAAATAGGTGAGAGTATTTCAAGAGGACTTAGGCTCGCTATACAGGCTGTTAAGCAGCTAGCTGCTGCTGCACTAAAAAGAGCGACACTTGCTATTTCTAGTTCGATATCTTTTTCGATGAGCTTAAGATTGGTGCATTGAGAGGAAAGTATGCCTGTGCCCAATTCTTTTTCGACAGTATTTTTGCAATCGTTGTAATCATTAAAAACTACATGAGTACTTGTTGTAATATTTGTTGCGCTGGTATCTGTTCCGCAAACTTGATTGAGAAGTACTTCTTTTCCTTGTTCATTTGTAGTGCATGCAGATTTACAGTCTTGATAAAATACATCAGGACTCGTGTCTGCATGAGCAATGCTGACAATAAGTAACAAAAAAATATTTTTTAGATATTTCATAGATTGGTCTCTTTTTGATTCAATCTGCAATAGTTTTCGTAATAATGGCTGATTCTTTCAAAAAGACTATCTGTTTTTATGATCTGATCATCTTGATGCTTGATTGATTTAAAGTTGATTTCAGAAGTACTGGGTATTTCTTCTTTGGGTTTAGGGTGTAGTTGCTCCACAAAATTAGAAAAAATATCCGATGATTTTTCCGGGCTTGGATGTTTGGTTGCTGTGTAGGTTCCTCCTGATTGCCATTGTTGTCCCATTTTTTGAAAATCTTGAATGAATTTAGTAGATTGATCTGCTGTTAGCAGGTTTTTTGTTGCTCCATAAACAGCGCTTGTGGGTGATTGATTTTTTGGATTTGTTAAATATTCTCCGAGCGGTATTCCTGAAACTTTTTGAAAATTACTGTCAAACTGAGGTGTGCTTACGGAAGGAGGAAGTTGTGGGCTTGCAGCAAAAGCGCATTGCATCATTGTGTTCATGCCTGTTGTGTAGAGAGGGGATCCTGTTCTGCTTCCCATCATGTTGGGATTGGTACAGTATCTTCCTAAGTTTGCTGTACTAGCTAGCATATTGGGTTGTACCATGTTTGTAACGGGTGGTGTTATATTGGTGTTTGTCGCGGAAGTAGTTAATCCTGTTGGTAATATACTGGTAGGATTGATCGGGTTGCTAGGGCTTGCCAAAGTATTAGCAGAAATTAAAGATTGAGCGGATTTTAAACTTGCTTTTTCTGCATTGAGTGAATTTTGCGTATTGTTATAGTCCATAAATATCATTAATCCTGCATTAGCGCTTAATGCACAAGCACTTGTATTAAATTTTCTTTCTGAAGTAGTTTTTTCTAGAGAAGTCTCTTTCTTGCTAGAGTATGACATCATTAATGGAGCTCCTAATGTAAATATACCCATCATGGCATTGGAGAAATTTTTTGTTAAAGCGATGTCTGTTGCAAAGGCAGAAACGCTCACAGCAGGACAAATATAAGGTAATCCTCCTGACACTAAAGGAGCGACACATGCTGCTGCGCACACTCCAAGAACGGCAGCCCAGACTTTCCATGCAATGGTACTTGCTTCTGCTGCTTTTTTAGAGGCCAATGCAGATTGGCAATAAGTATAAATTTGTGACGTAGTTTGATTATTGTCTAAAGTATTTTTACAAATTGCATTAAAGTCGTCTGCATTTGAAGATGCTAACAAAAATGTATAGAAAAATGACAATCCAAAAAGAATAGATGTTTTTACGATTGTTTTTTTTTGATATTTTTTCAAATTTTTGCCCGCTTGACAATAATAAGTATTTCTACTTCTCTTGCGGCTTAGTGTGAATCATTTTTGGGTTGAAGTCAAAATGCATCTTTTATTTTTTTAAGTTCCATGAATGACATTTTCTTTTTGAAGAGACTGATACTCTTTATGGACTTCTTCAAAAAGATTGCGTTCTGCAGCAATAGGTGAATAAGGCTGCGCTCCATTGAGTGGATCGTAGCTTAAGATGCCTGTATTTGGATTTTGAGCAGTATCTTTAGGTGCTAATGCTTGTAAGAATTTTGCAAGATCTGGATTGTGGGGTTCATTGCTGTTACGGGTTCCACTACCTCCTGGTTGCATAATGCCTCCTGCTGATTGATAAATGGCTTTCTCTGCTGCCACTTGTTTGGGAGGGGGGTCTTCTTTGGCGGGAGGAGCTGCTGCAGTGCTTCCTCCGACACTGGGAGATCCGTTTGATCCACCAGAATTATTCGGGCTTGCTTGATTGTCGAATTGTCCAGGGGTTGGTCCTTTGGTATTGTCTTGATTGTTTCCTGAGGTATTAAAAGGATTTCCTAAATTCAATGGAGGAATAGAGCTGCTCGAGGAAGGTTGAGGGGTGGATGTTGCTGCTGAGGAGTTACCGGTTCCGTTAATGACTGCTGGACTTTGTGCATTGTAGCTAGGATTCGATAACTTCGGTGCTTGAGGTAGTACGGGATTTATGAAGCGAGCTTGACTTAATTTGTATTGATCAATGGTATGTTGCATGGCTGCAGCTGCCATCATTTGACTGCCGCCTTGCATTATTTGTTGGCTTCCCATCATGCCAGACATCATTGCGTTTCCCATGGCCATGTCGACGATTCCTTGCTGCTCGTTTTTTGCGTACATGGCAATATCTTGAAGTTTTCCTTCAGCGATTTGTTTGTTTTTTTGTCCCTCTTGGTTGCGTTTTGCAATCAATGCTGCTTTTTGTTCCTCGTTCGTTGTGTCTACTGCAGTCAGACCATTTAATTGATCTCGAGTAGCATTCAGCATGCGTTCTTGACGTATTTTATCCTGACCCTGACCTGAGCTTTTGATGTAGCCCGCATCATTTTCCTCATGAGCTTCTGTTTCTTTTGCATTGCTGCCGTCATTATTTACTTGAGTTACGTTGAGGTCATTGGAAGCCGCTTTTTCGATGTTGCTTTGGTTGCTGTTGTGTCTACTGATATCTCTTGCTAAAGATCCTGCTATTAAGAATTGAAGTCCACCCATGCTCATTTGGATCGTTGCTGCTTGTTGGGCGGCATTTTTAGCAGCTTCCATCGCAGTAAGTGTGTTTCCTGTCATGGCAGCCATTTGAGAGTTCATGGTGTTGGATTGCACAACCATGGAGCCTCCCATTTGACTCGTCATATTCCACATTTGAACGACTTGAACTTTGCTTTCGGTACTTCCGCAGCCAAACGATGGATCAATTTTGGAAGAGGTAACACAGCTTCCTGTCCCAGTGGAATAAGAGGAAGAAGGTCTGTTCATGTATTCTTTTGTATTAGAAATGAGGTTGCTGAATCTTTCTTTTATTGTTATCGAGTCTTGATTTGATTGTGCTTGTGCTGTTGGTTTCGGTGGGGGTAGCGATTGGGTGTTATCGCCATTTGTTGATACAGATTCTGTTGTTCCTGCTGCTAGTGTTAATCGAAGTTCTATGATTTGAAATAAAAAAATCAATACGAGTATTTTTTGATTGAATTTGATGCATTTAAGATAAGCCACAAAGAATTCCTCTGATTAATATTTTATTTCGTGATGAATGCTACACTTTTATTCTATCATTTTTCATGATGATGCAAACTGTGTCAGAAATGAGCTTCTGAGATTTTTTTTCATTCGTTGTTTGATCAAAAAGGTAAATGATGATGCATTTTGATTGATGGTCTCTTAAAAATTTATAGAAAAAGTTGTGGCATGAGATTGCGTTTTTATGCAAGGCACATGCGTTGCCATATTGAACTTGAGTTCCTCCATGGATAACGCATTAAGACAAGAGAGGGCTTCTTTTGACGCATCAATCGCTTAGAAGTGAACAGTTACTCCCTGGGTCTCTGAAAAAATGAGAAAACAGGGGGTTGAACGGCACTTTGTTGATTCCGGGACTGTATCCATAGAAAAGGAGTGCGGGTTTTCACTGAAAAAACAGTGAATGCATAGGAAAAAAAGCATTGGTTGGCGAGGATTCATGAACTACGAATAGCGACTTCGATCCAATAGGTTCCTCAGTGAGCAGTCAAGTATTGGTGCCCTTGGAGGATTTTTTTATCAGCAACGTTGCGAGATGGTTTGATCCTGTACGAGTTTTGTCAAGAAGAAGATTCTTAGAAAAAGACATCTGGATGAGGCTTATTTATTGTCACATTGAGTAGAGCAATACCGAAGCAGGTGCTGGCGAGGAGAGCAACGTGTTTCACGCGGCGCAGTATGATTTTTTTTTGCTGCAAAGCTTCAAGAGGAGGGGGGGGTGCCTGAGATGCTACAGGCGGAGTTTTCTCATGAGCGCTTTTTTAGGCATCTTGCAGATGCAGAAGCTATTCAATCGCTTTTCTAAAGTGTTTGGGTCATGCTTCTTGAGCTTCATCTCCTGTTTGTGGGCTAGATGAGGTTTTTAAATGCAACTCAATAAATTGAATCATTAGCACTAGTTCCGTGATGAATTTCGGGATGCATTTCTCAAAATAATCTTAAATGATTTAATATTGTCCAAGATACCCTAGGAAAATGGAGCATCTAGCCAGAGAATCCTTTCGAAGCTAGAGTTCTCGAAATCAGCGCAGGAAGGATTTAAACATTTTTAATGATATTTAAGCTCTTGTCGCCATGGCAGGAGCGAAAGAGGGGGGCCTTAAGCTTTCCCTGGTTCTGGAGGGAGTTTTGAGTTATCTTCGGTTCCCATGTCCTCTCTAGGAAAGAAGCATTTTTATATCAAAACGTTTGGGTGTCAGATGAACGAGGCGGATACTGATCGCATGTCTGCTCTTTTGGTCGAAAGAGGGATGTGTTCAGCGGATCGTGTGGAAGATGCCCAGGTCGTAATTATCAATGGATGTAGTGTACGAGAGAAAGCAGTCCATAAGGCTCTTTCGCATTTGGGAACCCTCCAGGTTCTCAAGCGAAAAGGAGGACCTATCCTTGGGATGGGGGGCTGTGTGGGGCAGCTTGATCAGAAAGAGCTTTTTAGAAAAGCACCTTACCTGGATTTTGTTTTTGGTCCGGATGCTATTGATCAATTGCCTGAAATTTTGCATCGAGTGGAGCATGGGGAGAGGCATCTTTTGTATACTGATTTTGATGCTTCACAAAAATACTCTGTTGAAACAAAAGTCTTTTTACCTCAAGCTCAAGCGTACGTGAATATCATGAAGGGTTGCGATAAGTACTGCAGTTATTGCATTGTGCCGTACACGAGGGGTAGAGAAAAATCTCGAACTATTGAGGAAGTTGTTGGGGAGGTTGCTCGTTATGTTTCATTGGGTGTTCGGGAGGTTACCCTTTTGGGTCAGAATGTGAACTCTTTTGGCAAAGGCAATCCCAATCTTTCCCAGCGCGCTCCACGGGATCTTCATAATTGCATTGGAAAAGTAGGTCCTCGAGAGGGTGATGAAAATTTCCCTCAGTTGCTCTATGCTCTGGATCAGGATCCTCGATGTCAAGATCTTAAAAGGATTCGATTTACTTCGAGTCATCCTTTGGATTTCAGCGAGGAGCTCATTGACTGTTATTCGTCTGTATCTAAGTTAGCTTTTCATTTGCATTTACCGGTACAAAGTGGGTCTGACAAGGTTTTACAAAAAATGGGACGTCATCATCGGATCGATCATTATTTTCTTCAAATGCATCGTTTAAAGTCTCTTTGTCCGGGGATAGGTCTTTCTACGGATATCATTGTGGGATTTCCTGAAGAAACAGAGGAAGATTTTGAAAAAACTTTAAATCTTTTGCGTGATCTTCGTTTTGATCAAGTCTATGCATTTGCGTATTCTCCACGTCCTGGAACACGTGCTTTTCAGAAGGAAGATGACGTTCCTTTAGAGGTGAAAAAAAAGCGTCTTGCGCTTCTTTTGAAGTTACAGGAAGATATTTCTTCTGAAAATAATGCTCGCATGATCGGTAAAACGGTAGAAGTGCTTGTTGAAGGTGAGGCTAAGCGTCAGCATATGCTTCAGGGAGAGACTTCTGAGAGAGTTTGGGTGGGTAAAACAAGTTGTAATCGTACGGTACATTTTGTTTCTGGGAATCCATGGACAGGGTGTTGGGCTCAGGTGCGTTTGGTAGGGGCGAGCGCATTTTCGCTTCAAGGTGAGGTTTTACTTTGATTTTACCGTATCGAGGTCGTTGGCCTAAAATTCATGAAACAGCATTTGTAGCGCCTTCTGCAGATATCATCGGGGATGTAGAAATTGGGGCACATTGCAGTATTTGGTTTCAAGTGGTGATTCGAGGTGACGTTCATCGTATTCGTATTGGAAAAAATACGAATATTCAAGATCATGCGATGTTGCATGTGAATCGTAAAAATGCTCCACTTGTTATTGGAGATGAGGTGACTGTGGGTCATCGAGTGGCTTTGCATGGTTGCACGGTAGGTGATCGTGTTTTGGTAGGCATAGGGGCTGTTGTTTTAGATCATGCAGAAATTGCTGAGGAATGTATTGTAGGTGCAAGTGCTTTAGTTCCCAAGGGTATGAAAATTCCTTCTCGAAGTTTGGTGATGGGAGTACCTGCTCGGATCGTTCGTTCTTTGAGCGATGAGGAGATTTCTTTTTTATCAGAGAGTGCTCAAAATTACGTAGCCGATGGTATTGAGTATTACGGTGTGATGCAAGGGCCTAAAAAAATGGGATCTCATCATATTGATGTTCATTTGTATGCGCAGAATTCTGCGGATGAGGATTATTAACATGAGAATTTTAAAAGAAGAAGCTTTAACTTTTGATGATGTTTTGTTGGTGCCTAGGTATTCTGAAGTTTTGCCTGATCAGGTGGCACTTGAGACGCAGTTGACGTCTCGTATTCGATTAAAAGTTCCATTACTTTCTGCAGCGATGGATACGGTTACAGAGAGTCAGATGGCTATCGCATTAGCGGAGGTGGGGGGATTAGGGGTGATCCACAAGAATCTTTCGATTGAGGATCAGGTTTTAGAGATTCAAAAAGTGAAGAAGAAAGACTTACCGGTGGGAGCAGCGATAGGAGTAGGGGAGGAAGGCTTACAGCGGGCTCAGGCTTTGATTCAGGCAGGTGCTGATGTTTTGTTCATTGACAGTGCTCATGGTCATTCTCAAGGGGTCCTTGCTATTTTAAAAGAACTTAAAAAAATCACGAGTGTGGAAGTAGTTGCTGGAAATGTAGCAACAGCTGAAGGAGCTTTGGCTCTTATTGAAGCGAAAGCAGATGCGATTAAGGTGGGTATTGGTCCGGGGTCTATTTGCACTACGCGTGTTATTGCGGGTGTCGGTGTTCCCCAGCTTTTTGCCGTTTCAGAGGTTGCGCAAGTTGCTCGTTCTCGAGGAGTGTTCGTGATTGCCGATGGTGGTATTCAGTACAGTGGGGATTTAACAAAAGCACTTGCTGCAGGTGCAAATTTGGTCATGATTGGTTCGTTATTTGCTGGAACGGATGAGGCTCCTGGAGAGATGATTGTCGACCAGGGGGTTTCTTATAAAACGTATCGAGGTATGGGGAGTTTGACGGCTTTGAGTCAGAAGCAAAACTCTAAAGATCGTTATTTTCAAAAAGAATCAGAAGTAGATAAAATTATTCCTCAGGGAATTGAAGGTCGCGTTCCTTACCGGGGTAAGATGGTTTCTGTTGTTCATCAGCTTTTGGGAGGGTTGCGAGCAGGGATGGGTTTCTGTGGTGCTCAAGATTTAGAAACTCTTTATCAGACTGCGCAGTTTATCAGAATTACGAATAATGGTTTGATTGAAAATCATCCTCATGATGTAGGTTTTGTCAAAGAGACCTCTAATTACGTGTTTAAAAAATGAATCAAATTCCAGTCGTCATTTTAGATTATGGTTCTCAGTATACTCAGCTTATTGCTCGTCGAGTAAGGGAGCTTGGTATTTTTTCTAAGATTTTCCCTGCCAATGTTTCTCTTGAGACCTTGGCTTCTTTGCGTCCTCAGGCTGTGGTTCTTTCGGGAGGGCCTGCTTCTGTTTATGATCCCAAGGCACCGAAGTTGCCAGAGGGTTTTTTGGAGTATCAGGCTCAAGCGGGTTTTGCTGTTTTGGGTATTTGCTATGGTATGCAGCTTTTAATGCAGCATTTTGGAGGAAAGGTGGCTGAGTCTCGGGTACGTGAGTACGGGAATATGCCTCTTCTTGTTGAAGGGCCCTCTTCTTTATTTCCTGTTGCAGGTTCTTCTCAAGTATGGATGAGTCATGGAGATGAGACGCAAGTTTTAGGTTCTGGATTTAAGACGACTGCTTGTAGTGAAACAGGGGTGATTGCAGCTGTTGAAAATGAGTGCTTACGTATTTTTGGCCTTCAATTTCATCCTGAGGTGACTCACACTCAGGACGGAAATGATTTGTTGAATCGTTTTTTTCAAGAAATTGCAGGTATTGCTCCTTCTTGGAATATGGAATTTGTTATCGAAACTCAGATTCAATTAATTTCAGAGAAGGTGGGCTCCCAGGAGCATCTGATTTGTGCTCTTTCGGGAGGCGTGGATTCTGCTGTTGCAGCCTTATTAGTGCATCGAGCGGTAGGCGACAGACTCCATTGTTTTTTTGTGGATCATGGATTGTTGCGATTTGAAGAGCAAAAGCGTGTAATGGAGTGTTTTAAGCAGTACCTTGGGTTGCCTGTACTTTGCTTAAACCATCAGGAGCGCTATGCTCAGAAGCTTCGCTCTGTGGTGGATCCCGAGGAAAAAAGGAAGGTCATTGGAGCGGAGTTCATCGCAAGTTTTGAAGAAGCTGCAGGTTTGATTGCTCGGGATTTAGGGTGTATGCCTGCTTTTTTAGTTCAAGGAACTTTATATCCTGATGTGATTGAATCTAGTGCCGGGCATCAGTATTCAGCTTTAATTAAATCTCATCATAATGTAGGGGGATTGCCTAAGAAGATGCGGTTTCAATTGGTGGAGCCGTTAAGGGATTTGTTCAAAGATGAAGTAAGAAGTTTAGGCAAAAAGCTTGGTGTTCCTGAAGCCTTTTTACGAAGGCATCCTTTTCCTGGGCCTGGTCTTGCAGTTCGTGTGCTTCAAGAAGTGACTCCCGAGGCCTTAGATATTCTAAGAAAAGCAGATGAAATTTTTTTAGAGATGATTATTCAAGAGGGTCTTTACGATCGTATTTGGCAAGCTTTTGCTGTTTTCTTGCCTGTACAAAGCGTTGGAGTTCAAGGAGATGGTCGTGTCCATGCGTCGGTCATTGCGCTTCGAGCGGTGTGTTCTGAAGATGGGATGACTGCAGGTACTTATCCTTTTGATTGGAATTTTTTAACACGGGTTGCTTCCCGCATTTGTAATGAAGTGAAGGGGGTTAGTCGCGTTGTGTACGATATTACATCGAAACCTCCTGCAACGATTGAGTGGGAGTGACTTTTGGAGTGTAAGTGGTTGATTCATATAGGTTTTCTACTTACACAAAAGTTTCACAAAATCGCTAAGCTGTTGATTTTTAAGGGCTGCGAATTGATAGTTACACGTAAAGCTACACAAAGCTGTAGCTTACTGAAAATCATGAGTAACTCTCAGCCCCATATGCCTCTCAAAAAACACGTCATTTAACGATGAAGAAGAACCGGTATGTTTCAGGATAGTTGTCGCCTCGACCACTTGGTCACCCTACATCATTGGGTCCAACAAAATTACGCATCACTTGCAAGCCATGAAATTCAACGGTGTCCATTTTTTCCCAATTTCTAGTTTTTCCAGACCAACGAGAAGGGGAGTTGTTCTTGAGCTTCTTGATAAACAGCATGCCTTCTTTTTAAAATTTCTA
>Ga0007824_1000243_pt1 | contig 15698 bp, 19 predicted proteins | sample CryBogCBE05Oct08_FD_71225 | JGI IMG/M metagenome (GOLD analysis project Ga0007824, IMG submission 71225) | Freshwater microbial communities from Crystal Bog, Wisconsin, USA - CBE05Oct08 | ecosystem: Environmental > Aquatic > Freshwater > Lake | place: Crystal Bog, Wisconsin, USA | collected... | reverse complement strand
CTGAACAACATTGTCTGCCGTCATGCTGGTTAATTGTGCGCGACTCATTTATTCACCTGCCTGTGGTGTAGAAGAGTTGGATGGGAGTGTGTTATTTGCTTGCTGAGCGTCATAATCAGCCTTGAGCATTGAGGTAAAAGACCCGTCAGCATGAGCGATGATGGCAAATGTTGTAACCGCATTTGTAAATGGGTCTGTTTCATCAATAAAAGTAACTGTATCCATTATAGTTCAGCACCTAATCCTAAATAAGCAGAAGAATTACCATTATACAAAACTGTATAAAGTGCGCCAGCAGATAATCCGCTACCTACTGTCAAACGAACATTGGACAACTGGCCATCACTTGTTTGCGCTGTAACCGCAGTCACGGCAATAGTTCCAGTTCCGGCATAAGGCGTTAGAGCAATACTGTTGTAATCAATGGTTGCATAACTTGTTCTCATTGTTACTGGCAAAGAAAGAAACAAATCTGCTTGTGTGCCAGAAAATGCAGTTGCTCGGCCAATCATTTGATAAGCGCCGCCATTATTTGCAGTACGCCAGTAATACCTCTGACAAGCGGCTAACTCCCCCTGAACTGTTCCAGTAGCAGTTGTGAAAGGTGTCGCTACCGAACCTGCCTCAACCTGTACGCCCCAATAATCTATTGTGAATGTTGTATTGAGAGGTTGCTGTAATTCAATAATTAAAAATGAACCAGAGCCAATTGTCTTTCCGCTTACAGATGGTATGGAAAGCGTTACTGAGTATCTAGCCCAAGAAGTTGTTACCGAAACATTGTTTGTAGAACCAATTACATCGGAAGAACCGCCCGAACCAAAGTATTGATAATAAGCAACGCCAACTGTTCTAGTCGAATCTGCTTTAGCCCAAAAAGAAACTGTTGCAGTCTGTCCAGCCAAGATTCTTACATCTTCAATCTTTTGTTGAAAATTGTTGTAAGTAGCCCCAGACCCTGCAGTTCCCTGATTGAACCGAGCAAAATATGTTCCTTCGTATCCTGCAACTGGTGCAGAGCCAGGAGTAAAGGCTTGCTGTGAAATAGTGCGAGCAGCACCGGAACCATCAAAGTTAACTGCAAATCTATCCGCTGTATATGTTCCAGTAGCAGGATTTGAAAATGATGTACCGCGCTGCCAGATACCAAAATCGCCATTGATGATCTTGTTGCGACCAGCCACGAATTGCGGCCCTGCCCAACTTACCCCACCACCAGCAGAAGAGTTTGCCACGAGTGTTGTACCGTCAGCGCCGACAGCAAGGTTTGTAAGGCTTGCTGATCCATTGGCTACAAGCAAATCGCCTTTGGCGGTTACTGTAGAACTAGGGATAGAGTTGGCTACGTTAAATACTGAAGGTGCGCTGACAGTGGCAATATCGCCTGCTACCAAGGCATTGTTTAGTACCACAGTGGTACCAGTAGAAGCTGTGTAGTCTGTGCCACGGACGAGCAATACGCCGTTGACAAATACTTCTTCAGCTCCAGGAGTATAGGTCAGAGACTGGCTAAAGCCATCTGTACCTGAAAGGGTTGTCTCACCGCCAGTGGCCGTATAGCGCCACTGCTTGATGGTTACACCCTGTGTATTTGGGTGACGGTTAACTGACATATTAAGAAATTTCCGATCCGAAAGCGTTAAAGGAAACTGATGTGCTTGACGCAGCAATTGAGATAATGTCGGTGTTGGCAAGGGTAATGCCAAGGGTCAATGTGTCTGTAGCGTCACTACCAAGAAGAACATCGTAGGCAATGTACTGCTTAGGAGTATCTGAAGCACCTGCCACACGGACTGAGACACGATATGTCTGAGGTGTGGTTGCTTGGTTACAAATAGAAATTGTGGATACTACAGCTGCCGCTGTTCCAGATGGGGTGTAGAGGGTAGTGAGGTTAGACGAAGCACCCGCAGCTGTTGTAGATGCTGGCACCGCCTGCCCAAGTACCTTATATGCTGTTGCCATTTATCTTCCTTTTCTTGGTAATTGGGTCATCCACCCATTGTTAAAAGTGAAAAATTGATTACATCGCTTACGCCAGCGATAGTGTCTGCTACCCCGTGGACATTGCTTGTAGCAGCGATATGCTGTTGCGCTTCTGTCATATCCTGTGCAGTAATAACGTGGCGAACAACTGCTCCTACATTGTGGTTGGTAGGGCTGGTGCTATTAAAGCCACGGGTAATGCTGAGGGTGTAAGGGCCTGTGCCCGTCACCGCATTTACCTGTACAAGTTCTTCAGAAGATGTGTTGTAATCAAGAGCTACAATGTAAGGCGTGCTGCTTGGGTAGCCAACAAGGTTGCTAACGATAACGCTTCCAGCGCTTCCATTAATTGAACTGGCAACCGTTGTATCTTGCGCAGTAGCGGAGTAATATCTATTAACAGCCATCTGCCTGCCTTATCGACTATAGTGGGTGCGTGGTGGGTACTGTTCAGCCTGACGCGCTACTTCTACTGCTAGGCGTTGCTGGTACATCTGATAAAAATAACGGCTCATGTTGGTAGCAGATCCAACTGGGTTGGACTGATCCTGAGCGCCTGCTTCAGCAGAGATTGCTGGGATACGACCCATGTCGACATAGGCTGCTGAACGATAGGCAGCGCCAAGGATAATTACTTCACGGGCTGACTCTGGCAAGCCAGTGGTGGTAAAGTCATCATTGTCATTCTGCAACTGTGTAGGCTTTTTAGTGTAGACAACCTGCACTGTGCGACCTGGGATAATGCCATCAGAGATGGAGATTGTCTTTCCGCTGTTCCAGACTAATGGGTTAGCAGTACGGTCAATGCGATAATGGCGAACTGGTAGCCATTCAAGAGATGGACCGATTGTTTGCCATGATACTGCGATAGCATCAATTGCTTCCTGGGGAAGCTGGTATGTTGTGCGAGCAGCAAGGAATGGGAAAGTTGTGTAGTACACGCCAAAGAGGCTTGGGTATACAGCTTCAATTGCCTCGTTAACATCCTTGCGGATCATTGCTCGTGGGAAAGAAGGTGTAATGGTGACGCGTGTTCCAGCAGTGTGCGGGATTGGCGTAGTGTCTCTAAAGCCACGGCCATATGGCGGGATGGTTGCTGTATTGGTTGTACGGTCAAATGAGTCAACCCAGATCAACTCTTCGTCAATTTCTACAATACCGCGGGTGAGGACTGTGCCATCTGCTACGGTAAAGGAAAGATCTGTAGCGCCTAGATCACCTACTAAGAATGTGGCCTGATCTTGACGGGCTGTATAACCAGTAAGCGCAAGCGCTGTCTCGTCAATAAGGTCTGAAAATAATGTCATGAAACGATCCTCGATGCTGCCGCTGCTTCACCATAACCGTACACGCCAGCCAAAGCGTTAAGAACGCCAGGAGTATCTAGGTGCAGATTAAGTCCGCCATTGCGGGAAGCATAGATAAGGTTGAGAGCATCAATGCCGCGAGTGGCGTTGTGCCCAGGAATTACTCTATTGGCCCATTGAACGGCAGCGCCGTTAACATCCCATTGGGGAACTGAATTGACGATAGTTCCTGCCAAACGGTTTAAATGCCATACAACTGGTTTGCCATCGTCAACTGCCATTTACTTGCCTTTCGCTGGATGGTTTTTATGCCATTTTTTTACTGCTGCTACGCCAGCAGCTACAGTTTTTACATCTGCTTTTTTAGTCAGATCAATTTTCTTAAATGTTGTCTTTTTAGAACCAGGATGGTTCACGACAATATCGCCATTGGTGGCTCTAACAATTGTGTGCTTTTGTCCACCAATGGTGATTGAATCTGATATTGCTTGTTTGGCGTTGCCTTTATTTACTTTGTTGGCCATTTGACTGTACCGCCAACACCCGCATAGCCACCCTTTGGATCTAGGTTTGGCTTGCCGTCTAGCTTCTCAGTTGCTGGAACTTTAACTGCGTTGTTATTGCATCCGCATGACATGCACATAATTAGCCCTTGACTTTCTTGAGGTTTGGATTTTTCTTCTTTGCTGCTGGGCTAGCGTTACGAGTAGAAGAAGCAAGAATTGCTCCTGCGCTCTTCATAGATACGCCAGACTTTTTAGCGATTTGCTTTTGGGCGGCTGCAAAGCCCATACCCTTTTTAGCTGCTGCCATTAGATTGCTCCTATTTCGTTCATTACCTTCGCTGACTGCTTGGTAATTTTCTTAGCTGCTGGCATTGAGCCAGCGTCGAAAGGTTTGCCTAATTTGTCACTTGCTTCCAGTGACTCGGCAACAGCCTTCATAGTTGTGCCTGCTGGTTGAATGCCTTGCTTGCGTGCCTTGTCATAGGCATTAAGTTCTGCATCCCAGCGCTTCTTGGTCATGGTCTTGTTGCTATTAGCATCACCAGAGTTGATTTGAATACCTGCATCTTGTAGGCATTCAGCGTAAGTTTCGTGGTTTTTAAGTAAGCATCCTGAACGACAGTTATCTCCGAGTGCCATGTTTCTCCTTGGCTTGTCTAAAAAATTTAAGGTTACGCAGTATGCGATCATTTTCTTCGCCGTTGGCTTTAGATGCGGCATTGGCAAAGGTAATCGCCTCATCGATAAAGCCCAATTCCCATGAGGATATGCTGGCTAGGTCGTAGGCTTTCCAATCCCATACCGATGAGTCGTAGCAATAGTGAACGCTACGATGACACTCAATGGCCTTGATGGAAGCATCTAAGCATTGTTGCCAACGCTTGTTACGATAAGCGTCTAGCGCAACTGAAAACCAAGGCTCACCTTCGTTGGGTAGTATATGAGCGCCACGCTCAGCCCATTTAGTTGCCTCTTCAGCTTTACCTTGATGGTGACATGCTTCAGCAGCCCACCGACAGGTGGCAGCCTCTTCTACATTCCATCCGCCAAGTTCCATTCGCTTTTCAGCAGATGCAACTACATCATCCCAGCGACGGTAGAAGTAGTACTCGCGTACCATGTAAGTCCACATGCGTGGATCTTGGGGAAACTCTTTAACACACATCTCAAGCATGGGCAGGTACTGCCCGCGAGATTTGTTATTGTCTGGTTTATGGCTAATGATCGCATTCTTGATGGTGCAATACTTCGGCTCATTAGGTCCGTAGTAAACTGCTACCTCATGAATTGGATATTTCCAATGCCAGTTGTTGCGAGTATGGATCTTGTCCTTTTGCCACTTGCTACCCGTATCAAATGTTACCCATCCAGCATCTGCTGTTGGGTCCCACTGCTTACGAACTTCCTGGAAAAAATTTTTATGGATAACTTCATCCATATCCACAAAGACGCAAATGTCTACATCTGCTGGTATGAGCGCAAGAGACGCGTTCCGCGCCACATCAAAACGCCAAGGCCTAACACTAATATCGTGAACAGTAACACCCATTTCACGGAGCTTTTCTTGTGTGCCATCAGTTGATCCTGTATCTGCTACTATTCGATAGTCAGCGCCTTCGGCTGCCTTTGCCCATCTTTCGGCATGCAGTATTTCATTAAGAGCAATGGCATAGACTGCAATCTTGGGCATACCGCTATAGTATCACATTCCGCCAAGCATCAGAATGTCTTGGATGTTTGCTGTTGCGGCAGGTCCAGTAGCACCTGTACTTCCTGTAGCGCCAGTCTGTCCCGTTGAACCAGTAGCCCCTGTTTGTCCAGCCGCTCCATTGCTGCCAGAAGGACCTGTTGGTCCTGTGGTGCCATTGCTGCCAGTTGCTCCAGTAGATCCTGCGGCACCCGTTGCTCCCGTCGGTCCTAGAATTGTGTAGGTAACTTGCTCAACATGCAGATTAACGCTTGCTGAGGCAGGACGAGTAGGCGATGTGCCAGAGGCTACAGAGAGTAACTCCATATAAGTATTTTGTGAAGACCAGTAAAACTGGATGTAATCTCCAGCGTTGACCGTAACAAGATCTTCAATGTTTGCTAGGACTTGGTTGTTTACACCAGCGGTTGTAAAGACTGCTGTTGACTCAGTTACTGCTGTGCCGTTAACGGCATACCAAACGTTAACTTGATAGTTGCTGCCGCCACCCGTGGTGATGAATTGACCGAGCAAGTTGATGGCATAAGTACCAGCATAACCAAATGTGATTTGGCTGCCAGATACGATGCTTACGCCATTGGAGCCAGCATTGGTGTTAATTGTGATGAGGTTAGCGCTTGTAGCGCCAGCATTTACTTGAGTTGTTGTGTCGTAAAAGTTTCCATAGTAGGCGATAGTTCCGCCTGCACCTGTGGCACCAGTAGCGCCAGTTACTCCCGCTCCAGTGTTACCTGTAGAGCCTGTGGCTCCTGTTGGTCCTGTAGGACCTGTAATACCCGTGCTGCCCGTTGATCCAGTAGAGCCAGTGCTACCAGTAGCACCGATGGCACCAGTGGCACCCGTATTGCCAACAGCACCAGTTGGACCTGTAGGGCCTGTATTGCCCTGTGCGCCTGTATTGCCGACTGCTCCAGTATTTCCTGTAGCACCAGTGTTTCCAGCGGCTCCTGTGGGCCCTGTAGGGCCTGTAAAGCCTATTGCACCGACTGCACCATCAAGGTTAACTGTCCATGAAGTAAATGTACCAGTGCCTACAGTCTTGGTGACATTAAGCGTCAGCACGCCTGTGCCAGAATTGTAAGAAACAACATCACCAATGAAATAAGCGGATGTTGAGTTGGCAACAATTGTAGATTGTTGAACCGAATACTGTAAACCAGTTCCAATAGTAACTGTTTGTGTGCCGCTTACTGGCAGGGTGATAGACGAGGTAGAAGAAGTTTGGTACTTATCTCCTATAGGTCCTGTTGGTCCTGTTGCTCCAGTAGGCCCCGTTGAGCCAGTGTTACCCACAGCACCTGTAGGTCCCGTCTGGCCTGTTGCTCCAGCTGCTCCTGTTGGCCCTGTAACTCCCGTGTTGCCTTGCGAACCTGTTGGACCCGTTGGTCCCGTAATGCCAGTCGCACCAGTAGCGCCAGTGGGACCAGTGGTACCAATAGAACCAGTACCGCCAGTATTGCCTGTCGCACCTTTTGCTCCCGTCGCTCCTGTAGAACCTTGTGGACCAGTTGGTCCAGTAACACCTTGATAACCTTGAATGCCCTGCGGGCCAATAACGCCAAGTTCAATTGTTACAAACTGAGTTGAGCCAACGTTAAATACATTGGTAGTGGTTGGGATAAGAACAGTTGAAACGCTACTTGTAGTTACTCCCATTATTGGATCACACTCGCAGATATGACAAATGCGCCGTTAAGGATTTGATAAACATTGCCTTGTGGGTCAGAAAGATTAAAGGCATACTGATAGTTGCCAGATGGCAGAACATTTGGTTCTGTCTGGGCAGCGGTAAGGGTAAATGTTGTTTGGCCTAAAGCGCCTTGAATTGTGGCTTTGCCATTGGCTGTGGAAAGTTCAACAACAAGGTTGTTGGACACATCACGAACCTGCATGTCTGCGGTGTAGCCAGTAATGTTTACAGGCAGTCCATCGATCTGCCAGATGGGAGCAAGCGTAAAGGTTGTGCCATTGATGACACTGATGTTGTATCTACCTGCGTTCATCTTACTCCTGTGTTATGTAAGCGCCGTAGCCAGCGTTTGTAAGAATGGTTACTTCTGCATCGGTAAGGACATATTCATGTCCACCTAGATAGCAATAATCTGCTGACTCTGTATCTTGAACAGCAGGGGTACGCTGTGAGACTACAGCTGTACCAAATACTAAAATGCTGTTTGCACGAGCAATTCTGTAACGCCAAAACAAAATGCCAAAACCCGCTGGGCCTTCTTCAACCGTTGGCGGTTTAAATACATATGACATGCGTTACCTTTCGTGGGCGTTGCCGCCTAGCCCCTGAAAGGAAAAAGGGGCTAGGACAACAACTAACTCAGATTAAGAGTTGTGGATAGAAGCTGATGACTCGATACGAACCAAAGCTGCATCACGGTAACGTGCCCAGCCTAGAACGCCGTACCATCCGATTGGACGGAAACGCATCAACTTATCGGTGATTGGACCGAAGATTACATGTGGTTCTTCAGCAACTGCTTCTGCAAGTGCTTGCTTACCAGCAACAAGTGTACGGAATACACGAGTACCGCCAGAAGCGTGAACATAACCAGATGTTCCGAATGTGCCTGTAGCACCAGATGAACCAGTACCGTCAGTTGTGTTGTAGAGACGTGGTGACTCTACGAACATAGCACCTTCGTATGTGCCGATGGTGCCTGGCCAAAACTCAGATGCACCGTTCTCGGCGTACTTGTGGTCATCGCGCCATCCGCCTGCGCCAGTTTCTGAGCGAAGGTCGTATGAAACTTCTGGGTGAATACCACACCAGTAGTATTCGCCTTGACGTGGTACAGCCTTGTTAGCACGCAACTTGGCAACAGCAGTACGAATATCGCGTGAGCGAATGACTGATGTGCCATCGATAGATGCTTGTGTTGTTCCGTTGGTGTATGTTCCAGCGTATGTTGAAACTGGAGCAGTTGATCCACCTGTAAGTTCAGCGATAGCGTTTGGTCCACCGATGAGTGTGTTGAGAACAACAGTATCAAGTGAGTCAGCCATGTTGAAGGCAATAATGTCTGCAATGGCTGGATCTACATCTGATAGTGAGAACAACTCGAGCTTACGAGTTGCAAGTGAAGCGTTACCGTATTCAAGCAATGAAACGGTGATAGGAGTGGTGTTGCCAAGAGCAACAGCATCTGGATCAACGTCTTCAGAGAGTGAAGAAGTAACGGCGGCCATGTCTGTGTAAATCTGGAATACAACAGACGAACCTGGCATAGCTTGTTGTACTGGACGCTTATCTGCTACATCGCGGATAAGTGGGACAGCACGGAGCGCAAACTCGACATAGCGATCATAAGCGGTTTGTACTAATCCTGGAATACCAGAGGTAGAACCGATTGAGTCGGTATATTGATTGGCCATTGTGTCACCTACTTTCTATAGGGTTTAGTGTGCGAATGGGTTAAATTAACGTCCGCGACCAGTCATCTTCTGACCAAAAACAAGCATGTCAAGCTCTTCTCTTGTCTTAACGCCAGCCAGTTTCGCGGCAGTATCTGCATCACGAGACGGGGTATTTGCGTTTTGAAGAGCGGCATTGATGCGCTGTGTCTCACGGACATTAGCTGATGGTTCTTCGGACGGAGCAGACTCAGGCGCGGTAAATCCGAACACATCAGCGTTCTCGTTTAACCATGCATCAATCTGATCAGGCGTACTTACGTCGCCAGGAATGAACTTGGCGACCTTAGTTGGCACGCCTTTCTTTTCCAACACTTCTGTAACTGAACGACCACGAAGGTCTGCCTGAATACTAGCTAGTTGTTCGGCAAGTTCTTTCTTCTCACGCTCTGCACGCTTAAGCGCTTTGCGTAAGTTTGCTGGGCCATTCTGATCGCCTTGTGGCTGATCGTCTAGGTCTAGGTCGTCTTCGTCTTCTTCGTATTGGTTTGCCATGTGGCACTCCCTTTTCTGTTTGGTTGATCGCAGGCCGTAGCATTCTCCAGGGGAAGAGGTGCTAGCTCCCACTACCAGTCTTAAATACACATGCTGGGTGCTGGTGGACCCGCATGGAACTTAGTTAGCTAACGCCAGATTGCTCTGTGTATAGGCTGCCCTTGGCTGCTCCAGAAGAACCAGAGAATTGGTTAACTTCTTGTGCGCGAAGGTTGGTCAAATTGATATTGGCTTGAGCGGCACTTGTGCCGTTGATGTTAGCGCCAGTTTGCTGAGCAAGAAGTTCATTGCCGACATTCTGTGGCTGCATTCCATACATGTTTGCCAAAGCCTGCTGTGAGCCAATCTGCGTACCAACGTTGGTAAATGCTGTATTGGCTTGTGATTGAGTCAAACCTTGCGAAGCAAGAGTAAGCGCATTCTGCTGGTTAAGAGCAAGGTTTTGACGACCTGCTTCGCCTTGCAGAGTTGCTGCCTGTACCTTGGTTGCGATAAGGCTTGCAGCCTGACTTGGATCAAGCAAATGGGTAACCATGTCTGATTGAGTCAAGCCAAAGTTTTGTGAAAGTTGTTGCTTAACAAAAGGATCTGTGCTGTTAACAGCGTTCATGGCTGCTGTTACGCGAGTATTTACTTCATCTGGCGAAATATCTTTACCCATAAGGTTGCCAAAATAACTGTTATCCATTAACGGTGATGAGGCTGGAATACCAGCGGCTGTCATAACAGCCTTATATGAATTTTCTGTGCTGATATATGTTGCTGGGTCAAGTGGCGGCAAACCAGCGTTCTGACGAGCCACGTTGCCGATAAAACGTTGTTGCCAAGCATTGGCTAGATTAGCCACATTTGGATCTTGTGAGTTAACCGCAGCTGGGTCTTGAACCAAAGTTGTAATTGTTGAAGAATCGTAATTGGACTGAAGTAAGCCAAGAATAGCATTGCTGATCGAGCCAGTTGTGTCAATGCCGTAACCAGCCAAAGTTGACTGCAAAAGTTGTAAAGCATTTTGCGTGGTTGAAACGCTAGTTGCTGTAGCGGGAGCGGTAGTAGTTGTATCAGCCATTATGAACCTGTTACCAATCCGAAGTTACGAAGAAGCGTATTTGCTGTATCCATGACACTTGACTTAGCGTTCATTGTGTTGAGCCATGCTGGCTGTTGCTTAACCTGTGTGGTGAAAGAATCAAGCGACATAGCATTTGTTCCATCGCCTTGCAGGGCTTTTGTTACCAAAGAACCTGTGCCAGTGGTTGCGCCAAGGTTGATAGTGGATGGGTCAACTTCAAGAAGATTTGCGGCAGCACTTGTGTAAGGCTGAGCAAGCTGGGCTACAGATGCGCCGTTGGCGATCTGCTGAGCAAATGGCTTGTAGATGGCTTGAGCTTGTGAGCGGTATAAAGCATTCTCAGAATCTACTGTTGTCAAGCCCTGCTGAACGGCAAGGGCGGCATTTGTAAAGTAATCTGAACCTTGGTTCACATTAGTGCCATTGGCGTTAGTCCATGATGGGGTAAGATACTGTGAAGCAACACCCATGTTGGCAGCGTTTGTACGCAAAGTCTGTGCTGTTGTAGCAATAGCACCTTCTGGCGTATTTGGATTTGCCAAAGCCAACTTGCCGTTTTTAGCAACATATTGATTAAGAATTGTTGCATCTGGCGCAACATTGTAATAATTCTGAAGCATCGTGGCAACAGCATTTGGCTTGGATGTATCCATTGCCTTTGCTTGATCTGCCGTAATTGGGCCGCCGAATGAAGAAACATCAATACCTTCGGTTTGACCAATGATCGTCATTTGCTGGAGCAAGTTGTTATATGCCTCAGCATACTTACCTGGATCGGCTAAGCGATCTGTTTCAGATGAAATGTATGCAGCGCCGTGTTGTTGGTACCAATTAGTATTTTCATATGCTGCTTGCCATTTGACTGCTGACCAATTTTCATTAAGAGCAGTATTGAGAAGATTGCTTAATTCTGGAATTGAATCAATCAACGCCACCTGTGCGCCATATGTTGCAATCAGCTCTTGACGATCTTGAGCCTGAGTTGTTGGCACTGTAATGTTTGCAGGTGTTGGTGGGGTAAAAGGTGTGCCAGGTGTGCCAGTAGTATCTGGTGGATTTACAGGCGTGGCTGGCGTAGTTGGCGCTGGATTTGGCGCTGGATTTGGCTCTGGCGTTGGGGCTGGTGTTGCTCCCGCTGCTGCACTGGCTGCTGCTTGAGCGGCTGTTACAGGTTGTGAGCCACCTTCCACATATCCAGTATTAGGATTTGTAGCGTATTGAACAGTGCCAACTGGCGCTTGACCAGCATTGTAGCCAGGGGTATTCATAAAAGCACCTGCCGCTGGAGCGGCAGGCGTAGGCGTGTAATCTAACTCTATTTTGTCTTTAGCCATTGTATGCACCCTTGAACTTTGAGTTAGATTGTTGCATTGCGTCCATATAGCCAGTGGCTACCTTAAAGTCTTTTGCCTGCCCAGTTTGAGAAATAAGGTTTTCTAGGAATGATTGAGCATTAACGCTTGTGCTGGTTGTGCCACCAGTAAGGCTTGTAGCCAAGCCTGTAACTGGATCACGGTTTAATGTTTCATTTTCAATGGTTGGATTAGCACGCTCAGCAGCAAGAAGTTCGCCACCATAGGTTGCAATTTCAGCAGCGGTAGCATTGCGACCAACAAATTGTTGCATGGTAGAATTAACCAAAGCAGCAATATCTTGTTGCGAAGTAAGGTTGTAATCTGTAAGAGTTGTAGTCTTTGGTGGGGCTAAAAGATTTGCAGTATCGGTTGGGTTTTGCGGTGTGGTTGCTGGAACTTTTGGCGCTGGAGTTTTTGCTGAAGTGCCAGAAGGAGTTGGTGTTGGCGTGGCAGATGGTGCTGGTGGTTGAGCGCCATTCCAAGAACCGCTTTGCCAGCCATTGGCCGCAGGAGAAGGTGTTACAGATGGCTTAGGCGTTGCCGTAGCGGCAGGGGCTTTTTTAGTTGCCGGTGCCTTTGCTGCTGGTTTAGTTGCCATTATGCCACCCTCTTAAATACGCCATTAATAATGCTTGCAACTGATGGATCTTCGTTTGCGATATTTGTCATTGTGTTAAGGAACTGATTAACGTGAATTGAATAAGCACGAGTTTTCTTACCATTGATTATTTCTTGGTTAATGGTAGAAACAAAGTTGTTTGTCCAATCTAAAAGGGTATTAACCTTTGAGTATTGAGGACTGTTCAAAAGGCCTTTATCACGCATTTTATTAAGTTGGGTAAGTGCGTTTTGGGCACTTGTTCCGCGTACCTTTGAGTTATAGTCTTCGTACCAAATTGGGTTAGATGTACCGTAACTTTTGGTAAAAGCATCCCATTGCTTGATGTAGTAACTAGCCATCATGCTGCCTTCTGGGACAGAAGCAAGCGCAGCTTTGTAGTCTGCATAGTATGGGTCAATGTCGTTCCATCCCTTTTGGATGTACACATTGTTAAGAAATTGTTGTGGGGTTGATTGTGAACGCAAGCCCTGCACAAGCAATTTTTGCTCTACCTGCAAAGCATCCTTACCATTTTGACCTTGTGGGATAAGGTACGCAGCAGCGGCTGGATATTGTTTCATCCAGTCCTGATGGCCTGTAAGCCATTGAACGGTTTGATCGTTCAGCGGAACGTGTGCGCTACCAAAGCCATTTTGAGTAGTCATCGCTGTATAGGCAACTGATTGGCTGCCATGCTCAGCAGCAAACTTTTGCCATGCCTCAGCGTGGGTTAGTCCCAAGCCACCCTCAGATGTTGGGCTAATCATTTTGGTATATTCTTGACGCAAAGAAATTTCATCTTTGGTCATGTAATCATTGTTCACCGTTGGTGAAAGTGGCAAGAAAAATGATAGCAAGCCCTTGACGAACAAGTTGCTCTTAGCGTTTGCTTCCGTTCTGTCAAGCAAAGCCTGCTGGTCAGCAGCTGGAAGTTGAGCAAAATTCAAGCCGCCAAGGTTCAAATCACCTGTTTGGTAAGCAGACATAAGCGAAGCGATCTGAGCATTGTGAACCAACTGCTCTTTTTCATCCGCTGTAAGCGCTGTAAAAATATCTCTTACGCTTGAGTTAGGCATAACAGTATCTAGCCAGCTTGTGGCAGGATAACCGCCACGGGCTGTGTTAACCGCATGCTGCATCCAAGGGAAATGATCTGCAAGGTCTTGAGCCAAGATGCTGACAAATGGACCAACCGCTGGGATTTTCACATCTGGCATTACTGTCTGCAAAGATGAGATGCTGCCCAATGCGTTGTTTGGCAAGTTGTCAAAGCGTTGATTAAATACGCTAATGCCCATGTTGTTCATGGCACGGACAAACGTATTGCCAGCTTCACCGATCATTGGGTAAACAATGTACTTTTGACCGTTGGAATTTGTGTGAACAAATGCTGGGTTGTTTAGTCCTTGATGAATAAGTTGAATATCGCGTAGCGCTTGTGGGTTGCTAAGGATAAGACGACCAGCACGCTTCATGGCCTGTTCTTGAGCAAAAAAGAACGGCATAACGTTACGGTGCATCATCGCAAATTGAGAGCGAATCTGAGGGCTGTGGATGAGCGGAGTCATCTCCTTGACCGCGTTCAGCGACGCGATGCTTTGTGCCGTTTCTTTATCAATTCGGCCAGTGGCGATCATAGGCTCGAACTTGATGTAGTTCTCATAGTAGAAGTGAGCGTATAAAGGATCGCGGCTAACCCAGTTCATGATTGGGTTAACGGCAGTTCTAAAGCCAAAATCTTCAATCTTCTGAAGAACGTTCATGACGCTAGGCGCAAACTTACGACCCGTTACCATCAAAGGCAAAGACTCATTAGGAATGTTCTTTAGATCTTCCGCATAAGTCTCTTGCTGGTTTGCAATGCGTCGCAAAAATGGTGTGTGCAAAGTGCCGTCATGACCTTCCACAAGGCCGCGGATAGCGTTAACCTGATTGGCTGCTACAGACTCTGGAACGCCATAATCAAGGGCGCGAATAATGCCACGCGCTCTTGTAAACTTGCTAGGGTCTTTGACGTTAGCCAAATGTTTTTCGCCAACCTTTGACCATTGGTCATCAAGGGATACGCCGTCAAGATCTGCCTTGGTTTTTTGCTTAAGAAAATCTTTAGCAATTGATCGGGCAATTTCACTATTAGCCATTTGGGTTAAGTTAACTGCTAAAAACTTTTTAAAATGTGGATCGTCTTTGCTTAAGCCAGCAATTTCTTCTCCTGGCTTTACGCCAGATCCACGACGTTGAACTGTGCCATGCACAAGTTCTTCCATTGCAACGTTGGCACGGCTTGAGTGGGTTGCATCAATACCTGCGTCAGCACCCTTCCAGCCTTGGCTGATCCACTTCTCAGTAAGCACGTCAATCTTGTGTTGTAGCGAGTATGGGTAAATCTTGTAGCCCTTAAGGGCAGCAGCGCCAACTGGGTTGATACGAGTTTTGTATTGGCTAGGATTAATATCATCCCAAACATCTTTAAGTTTTTCTGGATCTGTACCAAGTTGGATGGCACGCTTGACGATGCTCTTAGACTGCTTTTCCATGTCATTGGCACGGGTCACAATTTCGTTAGTCTTCATTGTGTCGTCTTTAGCCCAGCCATTGGCAATGTCTTTTAGCTTGTCCAATTCGCTTTCGGTAAGTTGCATAGCAACTGCGCTTGCGATATGAGCATGATCGCCAGGGGTAATATCTTCCTTTGGAAGAACATCTTCTGGCTTACCAGTTCTAAGGTTAAACTGAGCCGCTTCGGCGTTGGCCTTTGCCTCAGCACGCTTAACAACCATATCCTTATCAAAGGCACGGCTAGCGGCAGTTGTAGCAATACGGCTCTGTAGGTAATCTCCTACGCCTCTGCGGATAACTTGGTGCATAGCCTCACCAAAGGCCACACGACCGCCAAAGGCTGTATTGAGAAGAGTAAGCGGTGCAAACATTAAGTTTGTGAAATGGCTAAATCCATCATCAACTTTGTTGTACAAAGTTCCGTAAACTTTTGTAGCACGCATGGCTTGACGAATCTTCTTGTAATCAAGCATTGCTGTACCAGCGGCATGATGCTCAAACAAGCCAGTAGAGGCTAGGTGTGGGACTTGGCGGTCTGGGTCAACAGATCCAGGCAAGGCCTTCATCATGGTTTGACCGATGACATTGCCTTTAAAGTATCCCCAAATACCAGTCTTTTGCGCTTCGTTCAAGGAAGCACGCTTGCCTTCTGCAAGTATTCTGTTCATCATCGCAGTGTCAGCAGGCAG
>Ga0007824_1000233_pt1 | contig 15988 bp, 16 predicted proteins | sample CryBogCBE05Oct08_FD_71225 | JGI IMG/M metagenome (GOLD analysis project Ga0007824, IMG submission 71225) | Freshwater microbial communities from Crystal Bog, Wisconsin, USA - CBE05Oct08 | ecosystem: Environmental > Aquatic > Freshwater > Lake | place: Crystal Bog, Wisconsin, USA | collected... | reverse complement strand
GCCTGTGCCTCCTGCAACTACCAACGCACCTGTTGTTGTACTTGTTGCTGATGTAAATCCAACAATATTTACAGAAGCGGCCGTTACATTTGTAGAACTATCTACAAATAATACCCCATTAATTGATAACCCGTCTTTTAATTGTTGTGTCATATCATTCTTCTAATATTGAATACATAAGTGCTAGGACCTGTATCGTTAGTTAATCCAGAAATTTGTAGTTGCGGTAATCCTGAAGAAACACGTTGTACCTGTAAAAATATATTGCCAGCACCTGAAGTTGCCCCTGCTCGGTGTAAAGGTATTTCGCTGTATGAAACTTCAGTACCATTTCCATTGTACCAACTCATAACACCGCTGTAAAACATATTCTGTTCGCCGCCGCCTTGTGCTTGATCGCTGACCTGTACCTGTATAATATATGTACCATTGGCTAGTAGGTTCCCTCCAATGCCTGTATTTGTCCAGGACTTGCTTAGTGTAATTTGACTACTGGTTGTATAGATTTGATCAACATTAATTCCCTTGCTAGGTACAATACCGCCTTTGATATATAATGAACCATTAATCGCAACATTAGAGTCAAAGTACGAGCACCCTTGTACTCCAAGCCCCCCACCGCCACTGACGGTTAAACTCTGCACAGTACTTGTACCTGTACTACCTGTACCGTTTACTGCTGAAACACTTTGAACAAATGCAGGAGCACAAGTTCCGTGGCTGGCTAAAATTTGACCTGCTGTACCTGCACATATAAATCCAGTTACTCCGGGACTAATCTGATATGGTATTTCGCCAGCAGTGCCGCCGATAATGTTACGAGCATTAGTTGCTGTTCCTACTGATGCCCCACCTAGACCTTTCCAAACTGGAACACCGCACTGAGCAAATAGGGCTTGCCCGTTATTACCAATACATAAGAAAGTAGTTACATTTTGACAAGATTGATAAGGTATGCTACCAGCATATCCGCCATTTAAATTATTTGCAGTGACAGCATTGGTAGTTAAATTACCGCCGATAATATTCCCGCCAACATATAAACATCCGCCGATGCGTAGAGTTCTTCCGATACCTACTCCGCCTGCAACTACTAATGCTCCTGTAGTAACTGTAGATGATTGTGTTAAATTTCTAATTGTAAAAACATCTGGACTAGAAACAGTAGTCTGTGTTATAGTTGTATATTGTATGTTTAGTTGTTGTGCTGTTATGGTCCCGCATACAACTAAATTACCTCCAATGGTAGCCCCACCAGATACTTGTAGTCCTGCACCAGTAATGTTAGTTGTAGCAACTAAATTTGGAGCAGTTAATGCACCTGTACTAGGAGAAAAACTTATCGAGGTCGGAGCATATTCTGCAAAATTACCACCGCTGCCTCTAACCATCGCGGGGTAGTAGGTATTAGTATCGCCGCCGGCGATAGAATTTATATAAACCTGTGTAGCCCCTGCTGATGCCTGCGGAATTAGTGTAGCAGTGCTGACCCACGCAGCAGTACTACCATTTGATTGCAATACATAGCCAGTCGGACCGATATTAATAAATCCAGTTTTGCAGGCTGCTGTTTGTATTAAAATACTGCCAGCGGCACCGCCTGCAATATTTGTAGCAGTATACGCACCTACACTAGCTCCGCTTGGGCCTGTTGCACCGGACGGCCCACTTAATCCGGGTAGTCCGACAGGACCGCTAGGGCCTTGTGGTCCGCTGACTCCACGTAACCCAGTAGGCCCTGTTGGACCGCAAGCACCGGTTAATCCACTCGGCCCACTGGGACCAGAAACTCCAGATGGCCCGCTCGGACCTGTTAATCCGCTTGGCCCTGTTAATCCCGATGGTCCAACTGCTCCGCTAGCTGGTGTATTAAGTGTTATTAATGTCTGTAGCTGCGGGATCGTGATGTACTGATTAACGCCCTGCTGGCTAACCAGAAGTTGTGTTAATGCTAGACTGGGATTTGTATCTTGGGTAAGGGCGGCCATTGGGTGTTAAATATTCACTGTTATGGTATATTTATTGTCAATGAAGGATAGTTTATCCGCCCAATTTTTTCGATATATCTTGTACCTGAATTTTAAGTTGATCAATTTGAACTTGTTGTTCTTTAATAGCTTGGAATGCCACAGCTACCAATTTTTCGTAATCTAATGCCAAAGAACCGTCATCTCTAGTTCTTACCGCCACAGGGAATACCGATTGTACATCTTGAGCAATAACACCAAAGTCTTCTTTTCTATTGAAATATCCGCAAGCACCACCCTTGGCATTAAGATATGAGTCAGTCCACTCGAAAGTTTTACCCCCGACGGTTTGTACAATGCCTATGGCGTTTTGAATATCCTGTACATTTTCTTTGAATTTAGCATCCGAAGAATAATAAGCAGCCACGTTGCCTTGGAATAATCCATCACCGACGCCGTTAGCACCGACAAGCAAACACCCTCTAACATTTAAGGTTCCGTAGGCTAATTGTGGAGTATTATAACTTACAAATATACTGGAATTACCGGTTACACTATTAGTACAATTGAAATAAGCAACTTGATAAAGTGTGCCAGCAACAGATCCGGGCCCTCTAGCACCACTTGGTCCTTGAGATCCGTTAGTACCGTTGGTGCCGTTAGTTCCTGGCACTCCCTGAGCCCCTTGAGCCCCTTGTGGACCTCTACATCCTGTAGCACCTCTACAGCCTGTAGCACCTCTACAACCTTGTTTTCCTTGAGGTCCGCTTGGACCGGGAACACTACTCGATGATCCTGCTGCGCCAGCCGGACCAGCTGGGCCTGCCGAGCCAGTACAGCCTTTTGGTCCTGGAGCACCTTGACTACCTGTATTACCAGTTGCACCTTGTGCGCCTTGTGAACCTTGTGGTCCTGTAGCACCAAGAGTACCGGCGTTTCCTGATACACCCTGGTAACCCTGGCTTCCTGTTTGCCCGGTAGCACCTTGTGTACCATTAGTACCTGCAGCACCTTGTGCCCCTTGTTTACCTTGTGGCCCTTGTGGACCACTCAGCCCACTCGGACCACTCGGCCCGCACGGACCTGATACTGTACTTTTAGGACCAGAAAGACCAGTAGGACCTTGGAAACCTTGCGGCCCAACGGCACCGCATAGACCAGTGGATCCTTGTTTACCTTGTGCACCTTGCGGGCCCGAAACACCACTAGGCCCTTGTGGTCCGCTAGGACCTTGCACGCCACTTGGACCAGAAACCCCAGAAGCACCACTCGGACCTTGTGGTCCACTAGGTCCTTGAACTCCGGTCGCTCCTTGCGGACCTTGTGGACCTGTAGCCCCAGTAGGTCCGGTAGGTCCTTGCGGTCCAGTTACACCTGTAGCTCCCTGTGGTCCTTGAAAGCCCTGGAATCCTTGGCTACCTTGTACGCCAGTAACGCCCTTACAGCCTTGAACTCCCTTACAGCCTTGACTTCCCTTAAGACCACTTGGTCCCACAGCACCTTGATACCCTTGTGGCCCTTGTGGACCCTGAAAGCCCTGGAAGCCTTGGAAGCCCTGATTTCCCTGTGAACCCTGACTTCCTTGTGAGCCCTGACTTCCTTGTGAGCCTTGACTTCCTTGTGATCCTTGACTTCCTTGTGCACGACTAGGTCCCTGGAACCCTTGGCTACCTTGTGATCCTTGATTACCCTGAATTCCCTGTGATCCCTGACTTCCCTGTGCTCCGCTCGGGCCTTGAAAGCCTTGAGCTCCTTGTGGTCCTTGAAAGCCCTGGAATCCTTGTGCACCAGTAGGTCCTTGAAACCCTTGAAATCCTTGGAAGCCTTGGAAGCCCTGATTTCCCTGACTTCCTTGCGATCCTTGTACTCCTGTAGGTCCTTGGAATCCCTGATAACCTTGAGCCCCTTGTGGTCCTGAGCTTCCCTGTACACCAGTAGGACCTTGATAACCTTGTACACCTGTAGGTCCTTGGAATCCCTGAGTTCCTTGATTACCCTGCCACCCTTGATTACCTTGAACACCCTGGTAGCCTTGATTACCTTGACTACCCTGTATACCAACACATCCTTGGAAGCCTTGATTCCCCTGACTACCTTGATTCCCCTGAATACCTTGAATACCTTGATTGCCCTGGAAGCCTTGGAAGCCTTGACTTCCTTGTGATCCTTGAGTACCTTGGAAGCCTTGATTGCCTACAAACCCTTGATATCCTTGAGTACCGACACTGCCTAGTACACCTTGATGCCCTTGGCGACCTTGGAATCCTTGTACCCCGCATCCGCCCTGTGGCCCACTTGGACCCGATGCACCTTGATAACCTTGTACTCCAGTGGGCCCTACAATTTCGCCAACATCAACAAACCCTGCTATACTACAAGGAATAGCAGACGGTTGAGCATCCATAAAGATCCAAAGGTGCCCAGTTTCGTTAACAATAACACCGTCGCCATAGACTGCTGGATTATCATATGTAGTGAGTTCTGTAGAACTATTGACATTGCCGACAATTCTAACTCCTACTCCGGTCGGACCCGATACACCACTTGGACCTAATGGACCGCTTGGGCCTAACCAACCTCTGGGCCCTTGATTGCCTTGTGCACCTGTTGGGCCACGAAATGGGCCAAAATTTACAAATCCTAGAATAGCATCAGCAGCATTGCTTCCAGTCTGGATCCATACATCTCCGGTGTCCACTGCTTCGTAGGCTTGATACAGTTCTACACCAGTTACATTATTCAATCCAAAGGAGTTGCTGATAGTTCCTACAAAGTTAACAGTATTACCTGACGGACCAATAGCACCTTGCACACCTGTAGGACCAGTTGGGCCCAGCGCTGCATTTATTAGTGTGGTTAGAGATAATTGTTTGGTAACAGGTGGACTACAGGTAGTATCAACTACTGGTAGCACCAAGTCGTCGTGTATATCGGCTGTTGGTAAACAAGTTATTCTAGTCATAATTTTATTCGCTTAATGGATCCCCATTGTCAAAAATCCATTGTATTCCGTCTGATCCGTATAGGTAACTGTCGGAATTTATACGATCTGTTATTACTCGTCTTGGGAATTTGATGTATTTAGCACCAGTATTATCTAAGCTATTAACCACTACTAGCCTATCAAATTCAAAGTCTACTAGCTTGAAATCAAAATTCGAATGTGTAATTTTGCTCAATACTCTAACACCGTTGCCCGGGGTAACATAGCATAATGGTACAATCATTTGATAGCCCGGCAGTTGTGAGCTATTTTGATAGGTCTTCATATACCTAGGCAAGTAGGCTGTATTAATGGGGTTATAGTGCCCGTTGATCGTTAACAAACTAAACTCTAATCGCATATTATTAATGCTAGCAGGATGATAAGGAGTATAATGGTTCATTAATACTGTTGGTTTAACACCGTTCGATGGATCTACCATTTGAACATACACTACTTCGTATACTACTTTGCCATTACTATCTTTGGCCAATGCTACATTAGGTTCGCCGAAATAAATTGATTTTGTATAAAAGTTTTGTAATACTGCTGGAACATATTGATCTAGATTTAATTCTCGAACTCCAAATTCTAAATACATTCTTAAATCAGTTTGCACACCAAAGTTAGGATCGTCGCCTCTATACAGCATACTAGGTACAAATATAGAATCATCGTTGATGAAATCTCTAAAGTAGGTTCTTGAATTTAATTTCAACAACGGTCTTACATATATGTCTGTATAATTTGTGTCAGTTGGTATTATAGTTAATGTAAAATCTTTTATAGAATATGGTGCAGGATATACTGGTCCTAATAGGTCAGGATCATCACTGTAGATCAACGAAAGTGCCACTCCCGGTTGAAGCTCATAGGATCCGTAAACGGTAGCAGTAGAACCGCCGTCAACATTGAAATTGGTAACTGTAAATACACTTCTGGCATTACCGCCTAGGACATCAACACTATTAACATCATAAATCGTAGCAGTATTTCCACCGTCTAAATTGTAGTCATAGTTGTCTGCACTATCGCCGCCGTCTATCTTAAATGTATCGTTGCTATTATTATAAACTGCTGTAGAATCTCCAGCGTCCATTATGAAGTCATTGTTGCTGAATAGATAATTTGAATCTCTTGACCCCCAGCCGCCGTCTAGTAAAACATTACTAGAAAGATATGTAGATGTACAGGCCAGTATAGCAATAGTGTAGGTACCTGATGCAGTAGTAGAACCTACAATATCTCCAGCAAATGTTAATGTAAGTCCTGGAGGGAAATGATCCCCGCTATAGCGTCTGTAGTATAATGGCCAATTTGTATCTATGTGTGTAGCTACAATAGATAGCTCACTAGTTCTGCTTTCTAATAGTGGGTTAAGAGTTGCAGTAGTTTCCCAAGTTATCACGTCATAGTATTCTGCTATTGTGGCTAATGTAAATGTATTAATAGCCTTGATACTGGCACCTGATATTCTATCATACTTAGTAGCTTTAACGGTAAAATTGTAGACCTGTTTAAAATTAGTCTGTGTAGTAACATAACCGTAGACATATCCGGATCCTGGATCTAGACTAAGGCCCTGCGGCAATCTGCTAAAATCATCTTCGCCTTCGATAATAGAATATATAATTGGCCCGATTAATGGATCAGGATCATAGGCAGTCACTGGAAAATAATGTTTACTATTAGAAGTTAATTCTCCTAGATCGGAACCTCTTAAAAATTCTGGAGCCTGTATTAAACTTATACTGGTATAGGTACCAGTAGATGCCGCAACGCCTGGAAAATCGCCTACATAGAATGTTGTGCTAGTCGAACTAAATCCTATAATAGTATCATCGGCGGTTAATGTAAATGGGTTTATTAATTTAAGATTAAAAGTTTGAGTAGAGTATGCAGTACCACTGACTGCTTCTATACCAAAATTATAATTTTGTACTTGCCCTGGATAGATAGTTTCGGAGATAATTCCTGTAATATATCCGCTGGTAGATAATAAATGTAATCCGTTGGGTAATTTAGAGCTATGAGCTAGTCTGTATGTAATTGGTAAATTTTCAGGGCTAGATGCAGTTAAATGTATAGATATCTGTTCATTGTTAATAGCAGTCCCGTCAACATTGGTTGTAGTATTAACGGCAATAAATCCCGCAGGAGTTATCCAGGTTGGCGGACTTGCATTGGTTACAGTGATACTAAATGTTTTATCGCCGATTGATCCGGTTATGGAATATGCACGAACTACAAATGTACTGGTGGTTGTATTAAGTATAGGCTCGAGTGTTCCTGATATTACTCCTATTGTCGATAACGACAAACCTGCTGGTAATTTACCTGCAATAATAACGTGCCTGTTAGCATTAACTGCAGGAATAGATATGCTAGAAACACTAGCTCCACCTGCATATGTTCCTAAATAACCGCTAGAATTTGACCATATAACATTAGCCATAGTATATTGGGTTAGTTCCCTATAGCCATCCAGGAAACATTGTTAGTTTTGTTAACAGTAAATCCTGTTGTATTCCAATCGTGTATTGCTACGGTAATGCCGTTCTGATCCCAATTGTTGGTACCGACTACAATAAAACAAGCGTTTGGAAATGCGATTGGAAATGAAACAAACTGAGGTTGAGTAACTGCTCCACTGCCCCATTGCATTATTAATCCGTTGGGCAATTGTGTCCATCCAGTACCACCTAAACTTTGAGAATAACCAACAGTACCGGGTGCTCCCTGAGCTCCTTGTGCTCCAACTCCTGCAACACCCTGTGCTCCGGTAAATCCTTGAACTCCAGTTGCACCCTGCGGGCCTGCTGTACCTTGATTGCCTTGGGCTCCCACTGCACCTTGCGACCCCTGACTACCTTGGTTGCCTTGATTGCCTTGATTACCTTGATTACCTTGGCTTCCCTGTGCACCGTTGGTGCCCCCTGCGCCTTGGTATCCTACTCCCTGAAAGCCTTGATTACCTTGGCTTCCTTGTATACCCTGATAACCTTGGTAGCCTTGGTTACCTTGGAATCCCTGTGCACCTTGGATTCCCTGAACACCTTGATATCCTTGACTACCTACGGTACCTGTGTATTGTAGGCAGTTCCAAGGCAAAGTTCCAGTACCGACTTTAATTTTTTTAGTATCAGTTTCGAACCCTGGCTCACCTTGTTCTAGGATAGGATTGTTTGTAACCCAATTTGTACTGATGTCTCGTCTTAATTGTATTCTATTGGCCATATCTTATTCTCGTTATTTAACTGGAGGCACATACGGAGCAATTTCGCCATATAATCCTGCTACTGCATTGGCAAATAAATTTTGTCCATGTTCGTGCGAGTCCTGAGCATTTGCACCAAAAGGTAACCATTGTGGTGCAAACTCTTGAAATTGTACTTCCATAAAAATATGATTAGATGAAGTATTAGTCCATCTCATATTGCGGACTGCTATTGGTGTAAGGGTGGTTGAATTATTTGTTGCCATAAATTATTTTTCCTTAGGCGATACGAATAGCAATACCGTGATAACCATAGCTAGCACAAGACCAACTACGACAAGAGGTATATCCTTGCCACTGCCAAGTTCCGCCTGCACAATTGTTATAAACAAAACAAGAACCGCCTGCAAGATGCTGACCAAATGTAGGAGTTATACAGCTAACAACTCCGCCCACAACTGATCCTATTACAGCTCCGGGCAGTGCCCCGCTAGTGCCAGCCGCACCTTGTGCACCTTGTGGTCCAGCCGCACCTTGTGCACCCGGAGGTCCTACAGAGCTTGCACCCATTCCAACTGCTGTGGCAACTTCGATAAGTGTAAGTACTGATCCTTCAGATATAGCAGCGCCGCCCCCTAAATTGGGAGCATTTAGTGTTAATGTAACATAGGTGTTTGAACCGACAGTAAAATTTCCTGAAGAGTTAACATTGTTGCCAAATATATTTCTACCAAACCCGCTGCCGCCTGCTCTCCAAAGACGGAAGGAAGTGCTTACAGATGAGTTAATTGATCCACCGCTGATACTAGCGCTTTGTGTTACATTAAAATCATAGTCACCCGGGTCGACGATAGATGCTCTGGAATCTAACATTATTCGATAGGTACCGGGCATTAAAGTTACGCTAGCACTGGCACTGCCTGTTCCCTGTAATACATAAACAGCGCCGGCTCCGCTACATGCACCTGCTCCGGATGAACCTTGACTTCCCTGTGCTCCTTGTGAACCTGCCGAACCAGCTGAACCTTGTGCTCCTTGGCTACCTGTGCCTGTGGCACCTTGATAACCGCGACACCCCTGATAGCCTTGAGCACCGGTATCACCTTTGGAGCCGTGATTTCCGCAGCAGCCCGGAATACCCTGAGGACCTTGATAACCTTGTGGACCAGCAAATCCTCTAGGACCTTGTTGTCCGGCTCCTTGCGATCCCTGTGCTCCTTGATTTCCTTGGGGACCATCGGCGCCCTGAAATCCTTGATAACCTGCGCCTTGTGTTCCTTGGTATCCTTGACGACCTTGTGGTCCTTGATCTCCAGGACTCATATAAGGAAGACTAGACCACGTTGACGCTCCGTCTCCGACTTTCATTCGACCTGTGTCTACTTCAACACCGGGTTCTCCTTGATCTAGAACAGGATCAGCTGACGTCCAATTTAGTCCGTAGTCTCTTCGTAGTTGTATTCTATTAGCCATAGATTATTCTTCTTTTTTAGATTCTAATTGATTAACTCGTTCGGTTAATTCTCTAATAGCTGCAAAGGCTAATGCAACTAATTTTTGATAGTCAACAGCAAGTGTACCGTCGGATTTAGTTCTCACGGCCAACGGAAATGCTGCCTGCACATCTTGGGCTATTACACCGAAATCTGTTTTCTGAATATAGTACCCATCTGCTCCGCCGTGGCTTGCAATATAATTCTCAGTCCAATCGTAGGTTTTGCCGCCAATGGCATTAACAGCAGATAGTGCATTGGTAATATCTGATATATTTTCTTTAAATTTAATATCAGAGGTACAATAGGCTGTGACATTCCCGGATGCTACGAAATCACCAGTGACTTTCATTCTAGAGCCATTCCAGCAACCGAACCCTCCTGCAGATCCACTATTATTGTAGATAATGTTGCCCGAACATCCAGCAACTGGGCCTGCTATTCCCTGATAACCTCTACCACCAGCTAGCCCTTGGTTACCTTGATATCCTTGATAACCTTGTGCTCCTTGACTTCCGTGGTTTCCTCCGCAGCCGGGAATCCCTTGTGCCCCGGCAGACCCTTGATAGCCCTGCGGTCCTATACATCCTTGGAATCCTTGGAATCCTTGAGCACCTAGTCCTTGTACACCAGTAGGTCCTTGATGTCCGATAATACCTTGAACGCCCTGTGATCCCTGATAGCCTTGTACTCCGCTCGGGCCTTGAACACCCTGTGGCCCTTGTGGGCCGCTAGGGCCGCCGCCCCATAGTGTTTGAAATCCTTCGTTTACTTTGATAAAAGCATCGCGAATGCTATCGCCAGATCCGTCATTGGGACCACTGCCTGTGTTAATTAATACTTGACATAATGTGTAGGGACCAGCCATGAAATACCTCTATAAACTTGCGTTATAGAAGTATTTACCATATTTTTATAGTTAGTGTAGTGTTCTATTTTCTAGGTCGTGTATGTCATCGATGCCAAACAGGCTTAGAATGATCAAGACTTCTTCCGGAGGATCATCCATTAAGTGTTCTGGAATCATAAAACTCTTTAAATCCCCATCTGGTCCTAGGACAAATCCAAAATCATCAGGACCGTATTCATTTGTTGTTTCGTCGTATTCTTCAATTTCTACGACTGTTTCTACATTATTGTTGGGCATACTTATTCTCCGTTTAAAGTATAACATATTTTGTGACTATAAATTAGTCTTTCGATAACAATTACACGCCCTCCAGTTTAATATTAATACGATCCCAGTCAATGATCTTCCATTGATTGGCTAGGTATTTTGCTTTGTCTGCTCGATAATCAATGTTGAACGCATGTTCCCACCAATCTACAAGCAACAATATATCTTGTTTAATTTCGTGATTAGCAATGGTTTTGATCTTACCGTCTTTACTAAGATAAATCCAACCGCTGCCCTGTATCTTCATAGCGGCAGTTTCGAATGTTTCTTTAAATTTATCCCAACTCTTGTAGTGTTTTTCAATGAACTCTAGTATAGCACCACTGGGAGCGTTGCCGCTTTTATAAGGTTGGAATTGAGCAAAGTAGATGCTGTGTAAAAAAGCACCTGCTTCATTGAAGTTATGATCGCCTTCACCTCGGTTAAAACGATCAACATAGGCTTTATAAAGTGTTCCGTAGTGGTAATCTATGGATTCTTTGCTGAGACTAGGGTCAAGGGCACTCCTTGAATAGTCTAGCTCTATTTGAACTAGATCGCTAGGATCGCGCCCTTCGGCAATAAGTTTGATAAAATTATACATTTCTTCTCAGTCTTGTATAGATATTTATCGGTAAAAATTAAATCTTGAGAACACCTGGGAAGCGTTCGCCGCCATCCTTGATAGCAACCAGCCAAGCTACAGTTACACAACTATTCATATTCTTCATCCAATCGTTGGGGAAGAAAGTTTCTCTGCGGAATTCTTGGAAACGAATCGAGTAATTGTCGATAAATCGTGCTAGGTAAGCATCAGTATAATAAAGGAAACTATTCTCGTTCCAGTAGCTGACATGAGTAGGATCCTGGAAAGCACCACGACCGTCTGTGCTAGGAACTTCGATGAATGCCCATCCGCCGTGTGCTAAGACACGATGTATTTCGCTCATGATTTTAGTTTTGTCATGTAGATGTTCAATGATGTGGCTGGCATTTAATACGCCTACAGAATTATCGGGCAGGGGAATACCGTCATTTAAATCAGCTAGCACATTAGCATCTGATCGAAGATCTACAGTGTAATATCCGGGATAAGGGTTCAATCCACCGCCGATATCTACATTCATTAGTCCTCGTAGTTGTGAATCACGCTCGGCTAGTTGTCTAGCATACTGCTGCATTAACTCTACGGTCCTAGTTTGAATACGCTGGTTGCGTTCATTCATAGAAGTGTTAACACCTGTAATTCTATAGATATACAATACTTTCTTTATTTGCAACATTTTAGTTGTTAAGTATGTACGGATACATAGGTCATGATCCTCGCATACATAAGCATCGTCGCTATAACCGCCGGCGGTATAGTATGCTTCACGACGCCATGATCTAACATGATCGGGCGAAAACCAAATATAGGCCAATGCTTGACTAGTAGGGGCAAACGAGTGCATGGCCAGCAGGTCTCTTCCTCTGAAATTATATGTTTCATAAGACCATCCGTTTTCTTGATTGTAAGGACGGAACGGTTTTTCCGGATCCATATCGAACATGGCATCATCACTATAAACAAATCCTACTTCGTTGTCCTGATAGGCTAGGTTTAATTCTTCTAGGCAATCAGGAGTTAACAGGTCATCGTGATCCACTTCTACAAATACATCACCTGTACAAGCATTGCAGGCCATGCGTTTGATCATTCCGATATTGATAATTTTTACTCGAGTATCAAGCACTTTTACTCGAGTATCATTAAAAATTGCATCCGGAATTTCTGCAGGACTGCATTTGTTGTTAGTATAAATTACCCATTCCCAATTGCCATATGTTTGTGCAACTAGGCTTTCGTAGAGTTCTAATAAAAATGGAATATTGTTAGGGTCGTGTTCGCAGGTAAAGATGCTGAATTTTAAATTGTTCATATTAATCAAAGAAGAAAAGATGGACTAGTCTACCATCGTTGTTATTTTGTCCGAAGTAAGTACCAGCAGAATGAATGCTTTGTGCATCCATAATGACTAATCTATTGTAGACATTACCTGCAGAATCCACAGTGTCAAACTTAGTAGCATCTAAAAACCCGCCAGTGAACGCTTGTTTGATTCCTAGGTCATCTGCTCGCATGGATCCTGATACATTTGAACGATGAGTACGAGTTCCGCTTTGTAGTGGAGCATCAGGAGTAAGATAGATCATAGCTGCCCACTTTTGTAGGTCATGGTGATATACCTGCGGATCGTTTGATGTAGTAATTTGAAAACAACCGTTGGGACTATTAGGAGCAAAATCATTAATTTTTTCTCCAATAATGCTTTCAAATGCTTCTACAATTCCCGGAGGATGATATGCTTCAGTTGATCTAATACCTTTATAAAATCTTATATCGGCTGCGTAGTTAACACCTAATGCAAATCTTCTAACACTGTGGGGATCGGAATAAAAGTTATCTACAATGAATAACTTCTTAAGGGGGTTGGGATTAATTTCTAACATAACACTCGCTTTTTATGTAGTGATATTTAGTGATGGTTAAATACTAGTATAATTTTTTTACGTAAAGGAATTTGTATCATGGAAATTATCATTGGAATTATTGTTTTTGCAGCCTTGGCCTACTTCATCTTTGTTCGTAAGTCTGCAACTAAAACAGCTGAATCTACAGCACCTTACAAACTTGAAACTCCTGCTCCTGCAGAACAAGTTGAAGAAGTTGTTGCTACTGAAACAGTTGTCGAAGCTGCTCCGGTCGTTGAAGCTGCACCAGTTGTAGAAGAAGCACCTGCTAAGAAAGCTCGTAAGCCACGTACTCCTAAAGCTGCACCTGCTGAAAAGCCAGCTAAAGTTGTCAAAGCTAAAGCTGCTGCTCCTAAGGCAAAAGCACCTGCTGCTAAGAAGCCGGCAGCTCGTACTGCTCGTTCAAAGAAGGTTTAATTCTTTAGCACGTTGGGCTAGCGCAAAGCTAGCCAAGTTCTTGCCCTTGGCTTCGACCATAATGTCGTGGGTTTCAAGGAACTCAAGAGCATAATCATTAACTGCGGCGTTCCACATGAAATCACTGTGGGCCCGCAGTTTCTGTTTCTTGTAGCCAGACTCAATCAAATGTAGATAGTTAGGTAGTACAGAAACTGGATGATCCACCAAGTAATCTGTCCTACTAAGAGAATAATGGCAAGTAGGCCGCACACCACGCCAGCTGTCAAGCACCTTTTGAACCATAGGATCATTCTTTCGGAGGTATTCTCCTTCATGAAGCCAATGGTGATGCAGGTCAACTGTGATAGGAACCAAATCACTAATAGATAAACAATCACTAAGTCCATAACTAATCTCCTCGTTTTCGATGGTAATGCAATTTCTTGCTTCGGGCGTAAGTTTAGAATAGGCCCTACGGATGCCTTCGGGGCCTTCACGGCCGCCAATATGTATGTTAATTTTAAGATCTTGGAATGTTTTACCATAGCCCATCCAACGAGCCATGTCAGTATGATACTCAAATTCTTCTATAGAGCGTTGGACAATCCCCGGATTGTTACTAGCCAGGACAGTATATTGGCCAGGGTGGAAGCTAAGACGCACATTGAAGCGACGAGCTGTATCGCCGACTTCTCCAAAGTGCTTTTCGCAGTAAGCAACAACGTCCGGGCGTAGCCAAAAATACTTCCAATCATCGTGAGTATAAACAGGAAGTATATCACTGCTAATCCGTACCATGCGTAAATGTTGATCAAGTGACCCTACTCTTTCTACCAACTTGCGAGTTGATTCAATGTTTTGGACCATGAGGTCCCACAGACGTTGTTCGGCTTCTTCTACAGTTTGGCGGTTAAGCCAGGACACTGTAGTACTACCGGTGTTGTATTGTTTAGCATCATCGGTGGCCTTGATGCCATCTACCTGTTCTGCATGATCAATCCACTTACACGCAAAACCAATTCTCTTAATCATTAATTACTTTCTGTTCTAAGGCATATGTTGTCATAATATTATTATACAACAAATATTGGCTAGTGTCAATCACTTAGGAGCCTTAATTAATTCTGGACTATATTGTGGTAATGACTTACCGGATTCTTTGTCTTTGGCATTTTCGAGTTTAGCAGTTCTTGCCCTTAGTTCGCTAGAACTATAGTCGTGCTGTCGTTTATGATAGTATAATTCAATACCGTTATTCATACACCATTGCTTGCCTGTAAAATCTCTATTTAAATATTCTTCACTTAAAAATCGAATATCAATCTTTTGTGTCATTAGCAATTGTAATAAATCGTATTCGGTTTCGTAGATAAGAATTTCATCTACATACTTGCAGGCCTGTAATTGGACATAGCGTTCATAGGCACTTTGTACAGGTTTATTTTTGGTACCTGGACGATCAATTGTAGGATCGATCTGTAGTGCCACAATCAAATAATCACAAAGTTGTTTTTCCATTTTGAGCATGGTTACGTGCCCGGCATGGAGTAGATCAAAACTACTACAATTAAACCCGATTTTCATTTTACTGATTCCAATGACGTATAACACCTGCTACAATAAAGCAGTTGGTTAGAATATATGATAACACAATTACGGTACGTATACAAGCAATACGATCTGCTTCTCGATCTGTACTGCCTGCTTTTTCACCTAAAGCCTTGGCCCACAGTCTCCAAAGTTTACTTACCATATTTCTTTTTTATTTCTTTTAATGTGCGTTCTGCCATAGCACCGCTGGGATGATCTTTATACATACGAGCAATGTCGTCTAAGGCAGTCCACATGAGTTCGTGTTCGTTTTCTATGGTGTAGACACGATTACGCAAATTACTAGCATCTACTACGCTGATAATGCCTGCTACCAAGCGGGCCAGTAATCGTGCCAAGTCCATACATTAAGCGAACAAGTCCTCGTTCCACTCTCTGTGGCCTTCACGGAAAGCCATATTGGCCTGTGTCTCACGAACTTCCACACGATAGCACCATAGGCGACTTGCTTCACCTGGACCCCAGTAGTCTGGAATATAAACGCCATTGACATACTTGTACAACATATCGCTCAATGCTTCGCAGCCAAGTGCTGGCAAAATAGTAAGTTTAGCCAACTTACGACGTTCCATTTCTTTGTAGAATTCTAGTTCTGGATCATCCTGTGCTACCAATGTGGTATGGTCAAATTGATCTTCTAGGATCTTCTTA
>Ga0007824_1000217_pt1 | contig 16416 bp, 19 predicted proteins | sample CryBogCBE05Oct08_FD_71225 | JGI IMG/M metagenome (GOLD analysis project Ga0007824, IMG submission 71225) | Freshwater microbial communities from Crystal Bog, Wisconsin, USA - CBE05Oct08 | ecosystem: Environmental > Aquatic > Freshwater > Lake | place: Crystal Bog, Wisconsin, USA | collected... | reverse complement strand
ACAACGGCTATTACCGTTAGTGGAACATCGTCAACGGCAGTTACCATTACCCCAGGCGGCAACGACCAAATTAACTATTGTGCGTTTCTAAATACTGCTTCTACACCGGTTGCAATTACCATTAGCCCAGTTGTTCAGGGCGTTGGTTCTGCACCGGCGGCAGTATTGCCTACTGGTGGAAATAGTAGCCAATCGTTTGTATTAGGCGTAACAATGTCACAACCTACTGTTATTGCAGTTCCACAGATTTTCTCAATTACCGCAATTGGTACTTCAGGAACCCTGTATGTAATGCCAGTAGCAGACCAATCGTAAGGAAACATTATGGCAAACCCAGGCGTAGCAAATAGTTCAGTAACAAATTTATTGCCAGTACAGGCGACATTTAATACGGCTGGGGCTTGCACCGGTTTGATTGGTCCTGGCGGTGCAGTATTTTCACCACCATTAAGCGGTAATACCGAAAATCCAGCAACTTTGTCTATGGGTGGCAATTTAATTGCTACTTCAAATACATTGCCTACAATTAGTTCAGGATTTGGCACAAGCCCAACAATTACCGCCGTAAGCACTTTTGTATTTAAAATTGTTGTTGGTTCGGGCGGTGCTTCAAGTGGGACAATTACGCTACCAACAGCACCAAATGGATGGTTAGCTTTTGCCGCTGACGTAACAAGCGGTTCTACATTATTTTTACAATTAACTGGAAGCACAACAACTTCAGTAACATTTACTAGCTTTTCAGTAACAACTGGCGCCGCGGCTCCAATGTCAGCAAGTGATGTAATTTTAGTTAACTGTATTGCCTATTAAGGTTTAGGATGACTACACCTTCAAATTCTGCCGTACAGAATTTATTGCCGGTTCAGGCGTACTTTAACCTGGATGGCAGTTTTAATACTTTTATTGGACAAGGAAAGCCGTTTTATGCAACGGCCAATCCTTTTCAATCAGGTTTAACAATTACCAACAGTACGTTAGATTCAAGCCCAATTGGTTCAACAACGCCTTCTACTGGCGTTTTTACTAATATCAGCACTACAACTGGCCAAATTTCTACCCAACCAAGCGGTGCAACTGATATTGTTAACTTATTGGCATTGCAATCTTATGCCGCTGGCATTAGTTGGAAACAACCAGTAGCTTGTGCGACCCTTGCAAATATCACATTGTCCGGATTACAGACAATTGATGGCTATACAACCCTTGCTGGCGACCGTGTTATTGTTAAAAATCAAGGAACACAAGCTAATAATGGCATTTATATTGCTTCTAGCGGTGCTTGGACACGTTCAAGCGATGCAAATACATGGAATGAATTAGTTTCAGCGATTGCTTTCGTAGAATATGGTTCACAAGCTGGTTCTGCATGGTTCTGTACTGTAACACCAGGTGGCACACTTGGTACAACGCCGGTAACTTGGGCGCAATTTACAACTTCTGCCACTTATACTGCTGGAACAGGATTAACTCTTGCCGGATTCCAATTTAGTATTACTCCGCAAGGCACCGCTGGAACTTATGGTTCTGCATCTTCTGTACCAGTATTTACTACAAATGCAAGCGGCCAAGTAACTAGCGTTACTAATACCAGTATTGCTATTGCTAATACTCAAGTTTCAGGACTTGGCACGATGTCCACCCAAAACGCTAACAACGTATCAATAACTGGTGGAAGCATTACAGGAACGCCTATAAGCGGTTCAACAGTTGGTGGTACTACTATCACCGCATCTACACAATTTAGCGGTCCTGGCACCGGTTTAACGGGTACTGCAACCAGTTTATCCATTGGTGGTAATGCCGCTACTGCAACATCAGCCACAAGTGCCACAACTGCCACAACTGCAACAAATTTAGCTGGTGGTGCCGCTGGTTCTTTGCCATACCAAACAGGAAGTGGCGCAACAACATTTTTAGCGGCTGGAACAAACGGTCAATATTTAACCCTTTCTAGCGGTTTGCCAACTTGGGTTTCATTGCCTACTAATGTTTCATCATTTAGCGCCGGAACAACAGGATTTACACCTTCATCACCTTCTACTGGTGCAGTAACACTTGCTGGTACATTAAATATCGCTAACGGTGGTACAGGCAATACAACTGGACAAGCCGCCAGCGTAGCCAATTCAGCTACATTTAACAATAGCGGTACGGGCGCGGCATCCGGAACAACGTTTAATGGTTCTGCCGCACAAACTATTTCATATAACACCGTTGGTGCATCCCCATTAGCCGGTTCTACAAGCTTAACAACACTTGGAACAGTAACCACAGGCACATGGAACGCTGGAATTATTGGTTTAGCGTATGGTGGCACAAATGCCAATTTAACTGCGGTAGCTGGTGGTGTAGTGTATTCAGGCGCATCTGCTATGGGAATTACGGCCGCCGGAACAACTGGCCAGTTTTTAACTTCTAACGGTTCAGGCGCACCAACTTGGTCAACAGTAACAACTGCAATCACAATTACAGACGACACCAGTTCTGCAACCGCCTACTATCCATTGTTTGCCAGGGTAACTAGCGGTACAACTAATACTGAATACACCAGTTCTACCAAGTTAACTTATACCCCTTCTACTGGCGCATTAGCCGCATCATCATTTAGCGGTGCTGGTACAGGATTAACCGGAACCGCATCAAGCTTAAGTATTGGCGGTAATGCGGCAACTGCTACTTCTGCAACATCAGCAACAACTTCTACTAATCTTGCTGGTGGTGCTAACGGTTCAGTTCCTTATCAAACAGGAAGCGGTGCAACAACTTTCTTGGCCGCCGGAACAAACGGTTACATCATGACCTTGGCTGGTGGTGTTCCAACCTGGGCCGCCGCACCCGCAACTGGTGTAACAATTAGCGATGACACAAGTTCTGCAACCGCTTATTACCCACTATATGCAAGAGTTACAAGTGGAACGGCATCTACTGAATATACAAGTTCTACTAAATATACTTATAAGCCAAGCACAGGCGAATTAACTTCACCTGAAGTTATTGCAAGTAATGGATTATTAGTTAATAACGCTACTGTTTCTGCAAGTTATACTGTTGCATCAGGTTATAACGCAGTCAGCGTAGGCCCAGTAACTGTAGCATCTGGTCAATCAGTAACAGTTCCTAGTGGTTCTAGATGGGTGGTTCTATGAGTTCAGTCGTAATTTCAGGCGATACAAGCGGTGCTATTACATTAGCCGCACCTAGCGTAGCTGGCACTAATACTGCCACACTTCCTGCCGCTACTGGCACAGTAATGGTTAGTGGCAATCAACCAGCATTTAGAGCATATTCTTCAGGAAATTTTACAATTTCTACAGGTGCTTATGCAATTTTGCCTTTAAATACCAAGTCTTTTGACACTAATACTTGTTATAACAATACTGGTTCAACTGTAACTTTAAATGGTGTTTCTGCACCACAGTATTCTTTTGCGCCAAATATTGCTGGTTATTATCAAGTTAATTTAGCTGTTTCTACAAGTGCGACAGGAACACAAATTAATCCAGTTATTTACAAAAATGGAAGTGCTGTAATTTATGGCACAGTAAGCAATGGAATCACAGGATATGCAGGTGGCGGTGTTGCTTCTGATTTAGTTTATATGAACGGAACATCTGATTACATTCAAGCGTATTGTTATATATCTGTAAGCGGAAGTTTATTTGGAGCATCTAATGGTTGTGTATTTAGTGCAGAATTAGTAAGGACTTCATAATGTTAGAAAAAATAGTTTCTTTATATCCTGAATTAGCTAATCAATTTTTACCGCAAATCGGCATAATTTTGCAAGACGATGGACAAGGCGTTTACATTGCTAAATGGGAACACCCTACACTAGCTAGACCTACTGCGGAGCAATTAGCATAATGGCATCTACAATATCTGCTGGAACTACAAGTGGAACTGCTATTAATATTAGCGGTGACACTAGCGGTGCTTTACAACTACAAACAAATAATGGCACTACTGCCTTAACTTTAGCAACAGACCAAACTGCTACTTTTGCTGGCAATGCTTTACTTGCTAACAACAATTATGTTGGATTTAAAAACACTAGCGGTTCTCCCACTTGTTCTGTTTTTCAAGATACTTCTAATGATTTTTGGTTATACAACGGTGGTGCAACAAACACTAGGTTTTATACAAATGCCACAGAACGGATGCGTATTGATTCTAGTGGTAATGTAGGCATTGGAACAACAAGTGCTTCAGAAAAATTAAGAGTAAATGCTGGAAATAGCACAAGAGCAATTAAGATTGTTGGTGATTCAGCATGGATTGAATTTGATAATGCAAACACTAAAATTACTGGTGGTGGAAATTTAATTGGAAATGCTGCTGGTCAAGTACAGTTTATTGCCACTTCTAATGGTGTTTATTTAGCTAATGGTGGCACTTCTTGGTCTGCTTTATCTGACGAAAATACAAAAGATATTATTGAGCCAATTACTGATGCAACAAGCAAAATAAAAAGTTTAAGAGCCGTTATTGGTAAATATAAAGACGATGAAAACAATACTAGAAAATCTTTTTTAATTGCACAAGATGTTGAAAAAGTATTGCCTGAAGCAATATCAAAATATACAAAAAATAATGTTGAATATTTAGGCTTGGCTTACACCGATGTAATTCCATTATTGGTAGCTGCTATTCAAGAACTAAACGCTAAAGTAGAAGCACAAGCTACTACTATTGCAGAATTACAAGCAAAGGTAGGTTGATATGTCAATGATTATTGATGGGACTAATGGTCTAACATTTAACAACGCTACTACACAAGCTAGTGGTGGTAAAGTTATTCAAGTGGTTAGTTCAACAATAACTTCTAATGCAAGCACTACTTCTACTTCTTTTGTAAGTTCAGGAATTAATGCTTCAATTACTCCTTTATTTTCTACAAGCAAAATATTGATTTTAGTAACTTTTGGCATTTCACAACCTACTGCTGGAACAAATGCTGGGGGTGGAGTTGCTTTATATCGTGGAACTACTGCATTGCAATCCCCACAAACTTATCAATTTTTTGTTATTTCAGCAACAGCAACAAATCCTAGATGGATAGGTTCAATTAATTATTTAGATTCTCCAGCAACAACAAGTTCTGTAACTTATAACTTATATTATGCTTCTTATGGTGGTGCTCAATCGTTTTATATAGGAGAAGCAAGCCCAACAAAAATTACAATTATGGAAATTTCAGCATGATTAATATTCATGAAGCTATTTACGCACTTAATTCTTCTATTGTTACTATTCGTGGTGATGTAGCTTATGATGCCAATGAACAAGTAGTAACCTACGATGCTACTGCCGCACAAGCAAAATTAGCTGAACTACAAGCCGCAGAAACAGCGGCCGAACAAGCCACCGCCACAGCAAAAGCATCTGCGTTAGCTAAACTAAGTGCTCTTGGCTTAACTCAAGACGAAGTAAAAGCATTGATAGGATAAATCATGGACTATAAATGGAAAATATTAGAAGTATTTGCTAAAGACGACCTTATTACTGGCGCTAAATACCATATAACCGCAACAGAAAATGACATTTCTGTTGAAAGCGAAGGCAATTACTATTTTGAAGAACCAACAATCAAAGTTCCTTTTTTAGATGTTACGGAACAAATGATTGCTGATTGGATAGATAAAGAAGCTATTTTTGACGGTCAAAATCATATAAAATTAGGGTTAGAAAAGCAAATTAATAACCTAAAAGCGCATAAACCAGTAGTTGCGCCTTGGTTAGCCCAAACTTTTACGGTGGAATAATATGGCCCAGCCAATTGACATTATTAGCGGTGCATTAAAAGATATTGGCGCATTAGCTGGTGGCGAAACACCGACAGCAGAAGCGGCCGCAGATGCTTTTCAAATGATGAATGGAATGGTTGACCAATGGTCAAACGAATCCATGATGGTCAGTTATAAGACTGAAATTGTATTTCCTATTACACCAGGTCAAATTCAATACACAATTGGCCCTGGCGGCACAATTGGCGCTAATTTTACCGGTTCTATCAGCGGAAACATATTAACCGTTACTGGAATTACATCGGGCGCCATTACCCTAGGCCAATCATTAGCTGGAACTGGAGTTAAAAGTGGAACAGTCATTACTGCGTTTGGTTCAGGCGCCGGTACAAACGTTACGGAAGCTGGCACATACTTGGTTAACATTAGCCAAACAGTTGCTTCAACATCCATTAACGCATACTATCAGCGCCCTCTTGCTATTCAGTCTAGCTTTGTTAGGATTAACACTAATTCTAACGGTACTCCTATTGTTAACGGGGGCCTTGACTACCCAGTTGCCGTACTCAATTTGGAAAATTATGAAATGATTGGTTTAAAGACTTTAGCCGGTCCTTGGCCAAAAGCAATGTATTACCAACCTTCTGACCCATTGGGTAACGTTTATGTATGGCCAAACCCTTCACAGGGCGAAATGCACATATTCGCAGATACATTGTTTACTCGTTATAACACCATTTATGACCCAATCGTTTTGCCACAAGGTTATGAATTAGCGTTACGTTGGTGTCTTGCTGAACGTTTAATGCCGATGTATGGCAAAAATGACCCAGCAACTATGGCTTTAATTACAAAATATGCCGCACAAGCAAAAGCAACCTTAAAACGCACTAATATGCGACCAATTCAAGCTTCTGTATTTAGCGATGCTTTGTTAGTTGGACGCCAAAAAGATGCTGGTTGGATTTTGACCGGCGGATTCTTACGATAGGAAAATTATGGCTTCTACTAACTTTGTTGACAATTCAACCGTAATTTATGCCGCATGGCTAAATGATGTAAACAATGCCGTTTATAACGGTATATTTGCCGCTTCTTCTATTTCGCCAGCCAATTTAGTTTGTAACGGTTCTGTATCAGGTTCAGGATTTACTGGCCTTGTAAACAATACTTTAAGTGCGCCAGGCGCTATTGGTTCAGCAACACCTAATACAGGCGCATTTACTACATTAACTTTAACTAATAAATTAGCAGTTGCCCAAGGCGGTACTGGTTTGGCTACTTTAACGGCTAATAACGTTATTTTAGGTAATGGAACTTCTACACCTACTTTTGTAGCCCCTGGAGCATCAGGTAACGTTCTTACTTCTAATGGCACAACTTGGGCTTCTACAAACGGTTCAGGACTTGCTAAAGCATGGGTTTCATTTAATGCAAGCGGAACAATCCTAAAAGCATATAACGTTTCATCAATAACTGTTCGTGGAACAGGTCAATGGACTATAAATTTCACAACTGCTTTAGCTGATGCTAATTATGTAATGGCTGGTAATGCCGCTTATGGGCCAACTTATACAAATTCAGGTGGTATTTTTGTAAGTTTTAATTGGGATGGAACAAACGGTACTGCACCAACTACTACTTCATGTCAAATTAATACAGTTCGTGGAACTTATACTGGTTCAGATGCCGTATATTTCAACCCAGCACTAACAACTGTTGTATTTTTTGATTAAGGATTACCATGCCTGATTTTGGGTTTATTGGTCCTTCTTATGAAGCCCCGTCCATCTATCAAGATGCACAGGAATGTATCAATTTTCGTCCTGAAATTGACCCATTAAAGCAACCTGGTCAAAACGGAGTTGTAGCCCTTTATCCGACTCCTGGCATTACTAACGTATTGACATTGAACCAAGCCGAAGTACGTGGTATGCGTACTGTTTCAGGCGGTCAATACATGGTTATTGTTTGTGGTGGTTATGTATATGTAGTTAATTCATTATTAACTCCGGTTATTGTTGGAAATCTTAATACTTCTACTGGAATAGTAGGTATTACAGATAATGGTCAAAACGTTTACATTACTGACGGTGCTTATCGTTATACATGGCGCATTTCTAATCCATCTTCAGCAACCTTTGTAGGTTCAGTATCAGGAACAACATTAACTGTTACTTTAATGAAATCCGGAACAGTAGCGGCTGGCCAACAATTATTTGGAAACGCCGTCAATGCTGAAACTGTTATTACTGGTCTTGGAACTGGTACTGGTGGAGTAGGAACCTACACAATCAATATTAGCCAAACAGAACCTTCTGAAGTATTTAATTCTGCCGCAGTTGGCGCACAAATTACTGGTTCAATTTCAGGAAAAGTATTAACCGTTACTGCTATTGGTGCTAATCAAACTTTATACCCAGGTCAAACTATCCAAGGTACTGGCGTAACTCCTGGAACGATTATTACGGCTTTAGGCGGTTCTGCGGCGCTTTCTTATAGCATTACTGCGGCCGGTACTGGTTATGCCGTAGGGGACGTTATAACAGTTGTAGGCGGTATTTATACGCAACAAACTACTTACACAGTAGCTTCTATTGGTGGTAGCGGTGCAGTTACCGGTTTAACGCCAGTTACTTATGGCGTATATACTGTTCAACCTGGAACACCATCCACAACTACAACTAGCGGTAATGGTACAGGGTTAACCCTTACTTTAACGTTTGGAACTGGTACTGGTGGTACTGGTTCTTATGTTGTTAGCACTTCACAAACTGTTGGTTCAGAAACTTTATATGCGCTTAACTTTAGTGTTCTGCCGTCTAGCGATGGTGCTTTTAGCGGTGCGGATGTTGTTGACATTGTTGATAACTATTTTGTTTATAACCGTCCTGGAACCCAACAATGGGGTTGTTCCAATCTTCTTTCACCAATTTCTAATCAATTAAACTTTAGTTCTAAAGATGGCGCGCCCGATAACTTGGTTTCGGTTATTGTTGACCATCGTGAAGTTTATTTACTTGGTGAAGCTTCTTCTGAAGTATGGATTGATGCCGGTTTATTTCCATTTCCATTTCAGCGTATTCCAGGAACATCAACCCAACACGGTATTGTTGCCCAATTTTCAGTAGCAAGGGTGGGCAATTCATTTGCTTATTTAAGTCGCAATATTCGCGGCCAATCCCAAGTGATGATGATGAATGGTTACGTGCCAACCCGTATTAGTACCCATGCCGTAGAAAATACATTAGTTGACCAATACGTTGAAGATGCCGTTGCCTATACTTATCAAATGGAAGGCCATGAATGTTATGTTCTTTCATTCCCAACTTTAGATTTAACTTGGGTTTACGATATGTCCACAAATATGTGGCATAAATGGCTTTCTGTTGATTCAAACAACGTTTTTCATCGTCATCGTTCTAATTGCCATGCCAATTTCCAAAACATGAATTTGGTTGGGGATTATGCTAATGGCCAAATTTATCAATTAGACCCATTAAATTACACCGATAATGGCAATGAAATTCGCCGTGTACGCCGCGCCCCACATTTAGTTAGTGATTATCAACGTCAATATTTTGACGAATTGCAAATTTACTTTCAGCCTGGTGTAGGTTTAGAAGGAAATATTACTACTTCCCAAATAACAGGAAATGCCGTAGCTGGAACTGCTATTGCCGGTATTGCGATTGCTGGTGTATCAAGTCTTATTACAACCGGTGCCAATCCACAGGCTATGCTTCGTTGGTCAGATGATGGCGGTTCAACATGGTCCAAGGAATATTGGGTATCTATTGGCCAACAAGGCGCATACAAAAACCGTGCTATTTGGCGCAGATTAGGGTACGCACGTGACCGTATATTTGAAGTAGTGGTTACAGACCCTATTAATCCGGTAATTATTGCCGCTAACCTAAAAGCTAGTGCTGGAGCAAACTAATGGCTAATCAAGGCGTTTACGCAAGTACCCAAAATAATCCATACCCACAATCGGAATTTTTGGACCAAACAACCAAAAGACCAACTAGGGTTTGGCAACAGTATTTGTTAAATATATTAAACTTTACTTCAGCTACAACGGCCACCGCTGGCAATCAAACATTGCCTTCAGCCCCAGCCGGATTTATTAATATTGTTGTTAATGGTAAACCAATGAAAGTGCCTTATTACAACCCATGAATTTAGTTTATGTAAAACCTTCTAAACAATTATCAGTCAAATCGCAAATAGAAAATTTGCAAAATGAACTGTTAAAAATGCCCCAATCGGACATTGTGACGGAACACACCTTTTATCCAGGGTTTTATGAACGCAAAATAACTATACCGGCATGGACTGTATTAACTGGCGCAGAACATAAAACTGGCTATACCGTTCGCCTAGAAAAAGGCACTATTGCCGTAAATGTTGAAGATAAAGTCAAAATATTGACCGCACCAATGCAATTTGAATCAAAGCCTGGCGCCCAGCGCGTAGGTCGTGTATTTGATGAAGAAGTGGTTTGGGTTGATGTTTATGAAAACCCTGACAATTGCCAAGATTTAGATATTTTGGAAGAACGTTTGTTTGTTGTTCCTGAATGTGGATTACAAGACAATAGATTAAAAAAAGAACTTAAAGAAGTTCATGATGATTACAAGCTTTTTTGTAAAGAATTAGGCCTAAATCAAGAAGAAATTGATAAAATAGTATCAATCAAACATGATTTGATGGAAATGCCAATTGAATATGCAACAGAATTACGGCCATCCAAAATTCATGGTAAAGGTTTATTTGCAACAAAAAGCTTTAAAATGTGGGATGTAGTTTGCCCATGTAGATTAGACGGAAAACGAACACCAGGCGGTAGATATATCAATCATTCGCATAAACAGAATCTTATGCCAGTAAAAATTGGCGATGATATTTATGCGATTGCTTGTAAAGATATTTATCAAAATGAAGAACTGTTGTTGGATTACCGTTCTATGGTTCGCGTTAATTTTGGTATTAATTTAAGAGGGGAACTTCCATGTCAGCCGGTGTATCAAGCACAGTAATAGCTGGAACAATCGTTGGCGGTGCCATGCTTGGTTCTGCTTATTTGCAGTCACAAGCCGCTGGAAATGCCGCTAGTCAATATGCTAATGCCGCTAATCAAGGTATTAATTATAGCCAAGGCATTTACAATGATATTAAAGGAATGGCACAACCATACTTAAATACTGGCACACAAGCTAATAATGCTATTAATTCTATGTTGCCTGGCACTTATACAGGGCCAAATGGACAAACAATGACCGGTAGCGGTTATTTGACTGCCCAGCCAACAATGAACGATTTGACTACTTTGATGCCAAATTATCAATTTGGATTAACGCAAGGCATGGGTCAATTTAATGCTGGTATTAATGCTGGCGGTGGTGCAGTAAGCGGAAATGCTATTCAAGGCGGCCAACAATTTGCCCAAGATTATGCTGGGAATCAATTACAAAACGCATTTAATAACTATCAAGCAAATCGTCAAAACGTAGCCAGCAACATATTTAATGCTAATAACGTAGGCATGAACGCCCTTGGTACTGTTTCTAATGCTGGTACTGGAACTGCTTCTAACGTTTCTAATATGCTTTCTAGCATCGGTAATGCCCAAGCTTCTGCAACTATGGGTTCTGCCAATGCTTATGCTAATGGTTTAAGCGGTATTAGCAATTACGCTATGTTGTATGGTTTAAACAAAATGAACGCGCCAACAACTCCAACGGTTGGATAGGAAACAATTATGGCTGAATTTACTGCGGATTTAAACCCAAAAAATACTAATCAAATGACCCTTGGGGACATGATGAAAGTAGGCCTTTATTCGGCCGAAACTGCTATTGCACAACGTCAAGCGCAAATGGCAGAACAAAAGACCAAGGAAATGCCAATTATTCAACAATGGGCAAAAGACCCAGCAAATAAGCTTCCTGACGGTTCTTTTGATTTGGAACAAGTTCCAGCATTAATTTCAGTAGCCCCAATGTCCGGCCCTGAATATGCCGACAAAATTATCAGTTTGACTAAAAATCATATTGAAACCAATAAAGCTTTAAATGAACTTTCAGAAAGCAACAGAAAGCCGTTTGCTTCTGTTTATGGTTCTTATGGACAAATGGCCGCAAATGGTCAAAAAGTTAATCCAACAGACATTATTAATTCTTTGGAAACTTTAAAACAATATTATCCACAATTAACAAAAGCGGCAGACGGCCAAATTAAGGGTTGGAAAGCTTATCCGTCAGACCATCCAGTTGACCCACAGTCATTGTTAAAAGCACGTAATGAATCATTAACACCAACCCAGTTAATTGACCAATTTGCACCTAAAGCTGAAACCGCTACTATTGGTGGCGCACAACGTCCAGTTGTACGTACTCCATCTATGACCGGTGAACAACCTAAAATTACTCCGGTTGAATTTGGTGGCGGTCAAAATGCCGTTGGCGGTGGCGGCGCAACTGAAACACCTAGACCAAGCGCCAAAGACCGTGACCTTATTAAGTATGACCAATATCTTGATTATAAAGGAAATCCAGCCCTTGCAAACTACACAACAGAGCAAAAAGAAGCTTTGGATAACGGTAAAAACTTGCTTAAAGAAAGCAATGCACTTGCTTCTGCCGCTAAAGAACAAGAAGCTAATACACGTGGCGTTATAGAAAATATTTCTGCCGCTTCAGGAAACCGTCCAGGTCAATTGTTACGTCAGGGTGGAAAATACATTATTGGCAATGCAACACAAGAAATGTTGAATAAAAACATTGCACGTATGGCCGCGGCTTCTGAAGTTATGGGAACTGCTAAAACTGACCAATCACGTGCAGATGCTAAAGTTATTAATGGTAGCGATGATTTAACCGCACAAGCATTAACTGACATTGTTTCCCGTGCAGATGCTACTGTTAAAGCCGCTACTATGTTTAATAGCGCATATAACAAACTTATTGAAAAACGTGGTGTTAATGGTTACATTCAAGCAGAAAAACTTAAATCTGCTTGGGTTGATAATTATGACGTTCGTATGGCTCAAATTGATGCTTTGGCCGCTTCTAATTCACCTGAAGCAAAAGCCAAAGCAAACGAAATTTACGCTAGTATTCCTAAAGACCAACGTGAAGATTTCAACCGTAAATGGTCAAATCTTCATGCTTTAGAGCAAGGAAAGTTTAGATAATGGCTGATGATATTGAAGTCCCTGGACTAAAATTCCTAGGTGGCTCTAATGTCACCATTGCGCCGGCGCCTGATAAATTTAAGGATATGCCAACACCGGCATTTGCCCTTAAATCTGCGCCCGATATAGTTGACCTTCAGCCTGACCTTCTTGACCGTGTAACAAAGCTTAAAGAACTTTGGAAAAGCAATAAAGAATTAAACCCTAAAGGCGAAGATTTGCCTATTACTAGCGGTTATAGAACCCTAGAACAACAACGTGAAGAATATAAGAACCGTTTAAAAAACCCTAATTTAGTAGCTGAACCAGGTAAAAGCCGTCATGAAAAAGGCGATGCCGTGGACATTCATCCACGTGTTCCTGATTCATTGCTTGCAGAAGTTGGTTTACATCGTCCACATGGCGCTAAAGACCCAGTTCACGTACAAATTAACCCTGATTTGCCATACGAATCAAAAATAGAACCAAATACCGGCGATGACATTGAAATTCCAGGGCTAAAGTTTGTTGACCAAAATTACGAAAAACCAAAAAATTGGTTTGAAGAATTTAAAAAACCATTGAGTGAAATGTCAATGGAAGATTGGAAAAAGAAAAGTTTAGCCGCACCAATAATAGCTTATACCGCTGGCAGTATGCCGATAATTGGCGATGAAGCTATGAAAAAAGAAGCTGAAGCCAATTTGCTTGCAAAATACGAAGCCGCCAAACAAGGCGTTAAATCTTTTGCAGAACATCCTGGTGAATCAATTGCTAATGTTGCAAAAGGTATTTATGAAAATCCTGGACGTTTTGCTGGCGAAACGCTAAAAGGCGCAATTTATGACCCTGAATTTGCAGTCAGAACACCATTAGGTAGCATGGTTGCAAAAACTGCTGAAAAAACTGGCAACGCAATATCTAGCGTTGGTGGTGCAGTAGGCCGTAACGTAAAAGCTGGAACTATTGGAAACATTGCAACTGATGTAATGGGTATTCCTATTGATAAAAGCGGTGAAGTATTACGTGAAGCCGCACGTTCAGGTTATGCCAATCCACGTACAGTTTCAGAACTTGCTGAAAATATGCGTGGCAATAGGTCGCCGGCTGATTTGGTTGAGCAATTCCGTTCTGCTTTAGAAAATACACGTCATGCACGTAGCGAAGCTTATAAAGAAGGTATTGCAACCACCAAAGGCAATCAAGTATTTTTGGACTTCAAACCTATTCGTGAAGAATTTAATAAGACACTTGAAACCCTTAAATCTAGGGGTGTTGGTGGCGTAGAAGCTTCTAAAGTTGGTCCTGAAACAATGTCCAAAGTTAATGAAATTAAAGGCATTTTGGATGAATGGGAAAACAAACCTGAACTTCATACTGCCGGTGGATTGGATGACCTTAAACAACGTATTGATGATGTTTATAGCCAAGGAATGACTAGCCAAGCTAAACGTGTTCTTACCAATACTCGTAATAAAGTCAAAGAAACTATTGTCAAACAAGACAAAAATTACGAAAAAACAATGGGCGAATATGAAGAAGCTTTGGCTACTGAACGTGAAATTGAAAAATCTTTAGGCCTTGGTCCAAAAGCTTCTGTTGACCTTACATTACGTCGCCTTAAAACCATGATGGGTCCAACATCCACTATGGGTAATGAATTTAGACGTGAATTAACACGTCAATTGGAAGAATCAGGCAACAAAAATTTAATGGAAGCATTGGCTGGTCAATCATTAAAAGAATGGCACCCATCCGGTTTAGCTGGTCCAGCATTAGGAATGAACGCACTTTATACAACTGGGCGCGTTTTATCAGGCGATGTAACCCCATTATCAGGATTAGCACTTCCATTCCAAAGCCCACGTGTAATGGGCGAATTAATGTACAAAGGCGGCCAAGTTGCTAGAAAAGCAGTTGAAGCCAAACAAGCCGCAAAAACAAAATTAAGTGAAATAACTTTTAGGAAATAATTATGGCAAGCGTACTTTTATCCCCAGTTGGAAATAGCGGTATTCCATTTTTTGATAACAATGGTTTGCCGTTAAATGCTGGCTTGATTTATACATACCAAGCTGGTTCTAGCACATTGCTAACCACATATACAACGGTTAACGGTACTGTTGCTAATCCAAACCCTATTGTTTTAAATGCTTCAGGACAAATTCCTACTGAAATATGGTTGCAAACTGGGTATAGCTACAAGTTTGTTATTCAAACTTCTGCCAATGTAACTATTCAAACATTGGATAACGTTTATCCAATACTACAAAGTGCAACGGGTTCGGGCGCGACTATTCCAAGCGGTTTAATTGCTATTTGGTCCGGTTCTACTGGTTCTATCCCGTCCGGTTGGTTGATTTGTGACGGCACTTCCGGAACCCCTGATTTGCGTTCAAGTTTCATTATTGGCGCTGGTTCTACTTATTCCGTAGGCCAAACCGGTGGTTCTGCTGATGCTATTGTTGTTAGCCATACTCATACCGTTACTGACCCAGGGCACAAACACAATACAACTTCTACCGGTTCAGGTGCATTAATTAATGCTTCTGCTAGTGGTGCAACTGGCGCAAGCACTTCAACAACCGATACTGCAACTACTGGCATCAGTATTCAAACTGCTGGTACAAGTGGAACAGGCGCTAATTTGCCACCGTACTACGCATTAGCGTTCATCATGAAAACATAATGGAAATGACTATGTTTGAAATTGACCCTGTTAAATATGGCGTTCTATGGCAGAAAGTAGAAAGCTATGAAGCAAAATTCGATGAAATGTCCAAAAAAATAGACAAGATGGAAAGTTCCATAGAACAATTAGTTGCTATGGCCAATAAAGGCCGTGGTGGATTTTGGATGGGAATGATGTTTATTTCCGGAATAAGTTCTGTTATTGGCTTTATTGGACATTATTTAAGTAGCAAATAAGGACGGTGTAAGAAAGTGAACATTTATGTCAGACCCGTTCGGAATTACAGAAGGAGTAAAAACTCTTTCCGGTAGTCTTGATGCAAGCCGGGAAGCGGCTAAAGGTTTATCTAAAAGTATTGAAAGTGTTCAGCAAGACGGTATAGACGTAGCGCAACGCAAGGCAAATGAAAGACGTAGGGCGGCACGGGAAGCAGAACATAAAAAACAAACGGCATTAATAAAAGCATTGGAAGATTGGAATAAAAAGAAGCAAATTAGCGACCAAGAAGCAAAGTTAAAAATAGACTTTGTTAAGAAGTACGGCGCTAAAGAATGGGATGCAGTATTAAGAATTAAGTTGGATATTGAAAATATGGAAAGAAAAGCAAACGAAGAATATCAACATGACCTTAAAGAAGTGCGTAGAGTTCAATTTATTTGTTTTGCAATAGCGGCTTTAATTGCTTGGTATTTGACCTGGGGTATTAAATGAACGAAAGATGGCTATGGTTTTTTACAGCATTGTGTATTTGGCTTATTGCGGGAATTTTAATTATGGGAACTTACTAATATGTTTAGCAT
>Ga0007824_1000196_pt1 | contig 17104 bp, 10 predicted proteins | sample CryBogCBE05Oct08_FD_71225 | JGI IMG/M metagenome (GOLD analysis project Ga0007824, IMG submission 71225) | Freshwater microbial communities from Crystal Bog, Wisconsin, USA - CBE05Oct08 | ecosystem: Environmental > Aquatic > Freshwater > Lake | place: Crystal Bog, Wisconsin, USA | collected... | reverse complement strand
TGTACCAAGTGAATATGGTCTTGGGTGATATGTTGGTGATGTCCAGTTTGTAACTTTCATCCACCATTCTATTGTAAAATCCAAACCTGCAACGTGAGCTGATGGCGTTGAACTCGGTGTTAATGTTGGTGTTGGTGTCATTGTAGACGTTGCCGTATGTGTTGGTGTTGGACTTGGTGCTGCAGGTGTTGATGTAACACTTGGAGTAGGTGTTGGTGTATTTGTTGGAGTATTACTTGGTGTTGGTGTAGGGGTCGGTGCCGGTAACCAACTAATTACATAATCATTATCTGTACCATTGTAACTATTTTGTTGGAACACATTATATCCATATACATTTATTAATGTACTCGCCATTGTCATATTCATGTAACGACTATCTACTGTAATTTGATATAGACCTTGAGCCGTTGCACCTGATACTAATGTATCAATATACGATAAAGAACCTGTAGTTGCGTTTGAAGCTATTATTGCTGCTGAACCTGATTGCATTTTTATTTATGTTTTTTTTATTCTAATGTTAATAGATATGTTATTTTATTAAGTAATCCCAAAATTTCATCACGGATATTCATTAAATCAGTATCTTTAGGGTCAAATTCTTCGGTCCATTGAATTAAAGCATCTTTAGAAGTTTCTAACATTTCTTTTAAATCCAATTCACCTAAATTGACAAGATTGATTGTTTTATCATCTTCTTCTAATTTAAATCTACCATATTTTCCCATTGCCGCTTCTGCGAAAGTATCCGTCAAATCAATTAAACCATCAAAAAGTTTGTCAAATGCTTTATGTCTCGCATAACTTTTAGTTTGCCAATGATTAATTTTAGTTTGATTTTGAAGTTCTATTAAGAACTTTATTTTAGAACCTATATTCATCTTCTTCTTCCTGAGGATTAAATGACTTGTTTATTTGTGAATCGTAATTTGTTACATCATCTTTAGTTAAAACATACTCGTTTTTACCTGTTTTTCTCATCTCATCTTGTTTGTGATTGAAAAACTCCTTAGGATTTTGATTAAATGGATATGAATCTAATGAACGCATTTCCAATTTTTCAACAGGAGTTTCTGGTTTCATTTGTTCAATCTTAGCACCTAACTCATCAATCTTAGAAATAACTTGATTCATTTCACCAAGTTTTAATTCTAAATCATTAAGTTTAGTGAAAACATCATCCATTTTATTCATAACAGAACTATTGTCTTGTGTATGTGATTCCAAATCTTTTTTGATACTTTTTGTCATATCAACTAAATCTGTAATATCTAATTCTTGTGTATCAGATTCAGGTAAAGCTCCCGCAGGTGCTGGTGCACTTGGGTCTGTTGGTGCCGCTCCTGCTGTTGGGTCTACCGGTGGAGTTCCTGCGTCAGGTGCAGGTGCTCCCGCGTCTGGTGCTGGTGCATCTTCAGGTGCCGGTGGAGGAGGTGCTGCTTGTTCCATTATCATCGTTTTACCATATGTGTTAATGGCTTTGTAACGATTTAATTCTTCTTGTAATTTTTGTTCTAACATGGCTTAATCTTGTAATAATTGTCTACCGTCGTTTGTAACGTATTTTTTATTTATTCTTTCTACAATTCCGTCTTTTTCTCTGATTGTATAACATTCTCCTGTTACTAAATCACATTCTTCTCTTTCCATTCCATCATTAGATACATTTCTAATAGACGTTTTTGGTCCAAGAAATTGATCCATTGAATTTTTCAATTTATTATTTTCCATATAGGTTTTTTATATAAATATCTGTAATTTGTTATTATTCCAATATTATTGGCTTAGATTTTGAGTTCCGTTAATAATTTGATTATTATCCACATCGAAATACACATAATCCCCATTTGATAACTTTAAATCTGACATCAATCTTGGTGATAATGCAATACCATAACCATCAGGTACAAATTTACTTACGGGGCCAGTTATTCTTTGAAGTGTTTTTTTATTGTCTATCGTGCTGTAGGTGTATTCTGTAATGAACGCCCTTTTGTTTAGTTTTAGATTAGGATTTGCATTATAAAAAGTACCCATTATACCGCCTCTGCTTGGTAATGGATAATAACTATCTGCTGAAACGGCTGTTGTGTTATCAAAAAATTCATAATTCAATGAAAAGAAATATGATAAATTATAATTGGTTGCTTTTTTCAAGTCTTCCCAAGTTATAGTAAAACTGTCATTCGATAACAAACTAATTATATCCATTGTTCTACCTGCATAGTTTTTATCATCCATCATAATAACATTAGCTCTTAACCAATTGGTACCATTATATTTAATATGTTGTACATATTTTCCGTGAGTACCTATACCTCCGCCATTGAAAGGAACACCATATGCTGTTTTACCTGCATTGTTGTTCATAAAAATATTTTTATTTTCCCATTTTTGTAGTGTACCTGCATCATAAACTACCGGTCCTAAAACATTATCTAAAATAACTTCAGCTGTTGATGGATTATCTGGTTTAAGTTTTAAATAATCAATGGCTTGATTTGTTAACTTATCGAATAACGTTTTGTAAGATGCTGCAAATGAATCTTTAGGATTTGGTAATGCACCAATAGGTACTCTGGCACCTTTAAATGTGGTCATTACACTATTGTTTTTGATATCGTGGGATACTTCAGTAATCCAATAAGAACCTTTGAACATCGGTACATTTTTAAGATAAAAAAACATAGTTGGTTGAATCATAACATTACCCAACATTTTAACCTCGCAACTATATGCCGCTGTTCTATAATAATCATAAAGACTTATGTCAATGTTATTTGCATTTGCACCAGATTCTGATCTTGCTAAGTTTTCTAACACATAAGCTGAAGCTGCAGTATTTCTTAGAGTAGATTGGTCAAGTTGTAATGATTTGAAAATTCCTTGATTTTGGTCGCCAAAACTAACTTCAAAAGACACTACTTTATTAGATTTGGTTAAATCACCTAATGTAAGTGCTTGGGATGTTGTAATCAATAATGGATTATTATTAACCATTGAACAGTTGAAACTATCATCATTAAATTTATTATCTTTACTTCCATTTGCAAGATATTTTGAATTATCCCCTACGTATTGTATCACTATTTTTGGTGAAGCGTCTTGATAATTAACATCCAAAAATGTCCCAAATAAATCTGTAGCTGTTTTCCTTGTAGCCGATGTTTTTGATTTATTATTATAATTTGTACCATAAAAATTAACATAAGCTGGCAACGGTCTCATATCAAGACCTGAGTTCTGAATTAATGTAGAAACAGCTTCATATAAATTAATGTCTTTATTTCTTTCATCACAAATTGGTATTAATTTTTGAATATCAATATAAAATTCATCCCCAATATCTTTATTTGCTCTATCTAAGAATAAAAACTCTTCGATAAGTGATCTCTGTCCTAATGAATTACCTGCCACCCATTTATCGTTGAATGATTTGAAATTATTATACATATCAACTTTAATTGGGTCACTGTTATAACCTCCAACAATGTTTATTGGTTGGTCATTTTTACTTTGTGAAGGACTTAGGCTTCCAAAATTAGAAATTAAAATACTTAAAAAATTTATAAATCTATTGTTAAATCCATCGACATTTCCGTTAGTTTTTAAAATTATTTCATTTTTAATGTAATCAGAAAAAGTACCCGCCTGATGAGTGTTCATAAAACCACCATAAATTAATATTAATGGTCTAAATAAAAGAACATTACTTTCATTTAGTTCGATATCATTGTTTTCAAAAAAAGCTAAATAATAACCATCAATATCTTCACCAATATAAAGTTTAATGTAATTCAAATTAATTTGCGTAGCTTGTGATGAATAAAATTTGCCAATTGATTTCATCAATGTATTTGTAAGCGACGTTTTTGCAAAACCATTCAAAACGTGTGAATCTAATTCTTTAGGGTTAGCTAAAGTGAATTTCACTAAATTATCTGTACTTAATATTTTACCTGTAATTTGTTTTAAAGTTTCAGATTGTATTGTTTTGATAGAGTTGATTAATGCTAATAGATCATTATTATTAGTTACGCCAGTAAAAGAAACTATATCTTTTAATAAATTTTGGAAATGAGTATATGAAGTATTATAAAATTTTGGATTTGGAGTTTCTTCGTTTGTGATTACCCCAATATCTGACGCAAAATCTAAAAACATAGATTCAAATTCATTAAGGATATCAGGGCTAAATGTACCAATTAAATCAATTACTTTTTTATAATTCTCGGTTAAAGAATATGTATTATCTGTTGAAATTAAATTTTCTGAGTATGACGGGAATGTAATACCTGTGAATGAATCATTAACGTATTCATTAGTTGTGAAATCATTCCAAAGAATTCTCATATAGAATTCGTTACTTGTATTAAAAGTATCTGTTGGGTTCATACTATTCAAAGCACAAGAAGGTAATATTGTATATCTTAAATCTGTTCCATCTCCATATCTTGAATTATTCATTAACTGTGTCCAATATCTTAATGAATTATTTGGGTTATTTGTATTATATTCAATTATACCTCCGCTTACAACATTATTGTCAAAAGATGAACTACCTTGTGTTATGTCATAATGTGAATAACCGTTAACAATCTGACTGAAAATAGCATCATAAAAAGGATGTATCCCAATATCTGTAGCACCACTGTATGATATGTCATCGAAAGAATTATCATAACTGTCAGGAACATAAAATATCTGATTTGTCTCGTTATCAAAAAAGACACTTTGATTTATAGGTTGTGTTTTATTATTTGTATCTAAAAACCCACTTAATATATCTGTTCCATTCTTAATGTAGTTTTTATATCTATGATATATCGAACCCCATTTTATTATCAAATGATATGGTATAAAATTAGTAACACCCACTTCTCTAAACATCGATGATAGAACAAGATTTTTTGTCCCAAAAGAAACATCATCGTTCAAATCGTAAAATGGTAATGAGTTTAATAAAAGATAAGCAGAACCAACATATTTCCCGTAGTTACTTGGATTATTAAAATCAGAAAATAATTGATTATGGAAATAAGGTGTGTTAAGTATGTTAATGTTAGTATTACCGTTATTTATTTTTTGATTGAATAAATTACTTATAAATTCATCTTTGACATAGATATATGGATTTATTGGTGCAGTAATTAAACCATCATTAGTATTAACTGAGAATATTCCTTTTACATCATAAAAAGATTTGTTTGTCAAATATGTTTGATATAATGACGAACTAAATGGATATATGTTTTTTCTATAATCCTCAACTATGTAATTGTTTAACCAGTTATTCAAATTAACATAGCTAGTATCGTTGTTTGTTGTTGCTGATGTTGAAATATACTGTTGTAATTTGAATGGTTGATTACTTACATTTGTAAAAAAAGGAATGGTTGGTAATTGGTCATTATAATATGGATATCTATCAAAAGGTGAAAATTGACTTAATAGAACTTGTAAATTTTCAACGGTGTTAACTCTTTCCTTTAATATATTAATAAGCTCAATATTATCATCGTTAGCGCCTCCGTTTTGTACTATCATATTTTTGATATTACCAAATTCTAAGTCTGCTAATTCCCTAATAGTATTAACATTAAATGAGTCATATAAAGAAAAATAATACGCTCTTTCCCATATTTCATATAAAAATGAAGATGGTGTTTGATTCAAATATGGTACAGTAAAATATAAAGTAGATGCTGCTCCAATACCTTTAACATTTTTTATATACCCATTATCAGGAAATACAAAATTAACATTACTTGATGTTGATTCTTTCACTCCATTCGGATCAACCATTAAAGTTGTTATTTTATAATAGTTTTCTAAAAAATCAACTTCAGGCCAAAGTCTCTTGTCTGTCGAGCTCAGTTTATTTTGTAAATCAGCTTCACCAGGATAAGCAATTACTTGTTGTTTTCCATCAGCATTTTTCTTTCTAATTTCTGGCCAAGGATATATGTTATCATTATTTTTCGCCTCAATACAATAATCTTTAATAATTTTCTTTCTTTCTTCACCAACATCAAATGCTCTTTGATGTGTTTCTTTCATTAATCTAACATACACATCGGCATTTGCCATAATTACAGCAAATATATTTCTTAGAGTAGGTTCAAATCCTAATCCAAGACTTGGGTTTTTGAAAACATCATTAATTTTTTTCTCTAAATATTTTTGTACATTTTGTTTTTCTTTACTGAATGTATTATTAATCCCATTTATATCATTTAAAAGTTTTGTGATTGCAACTCCAACTAAACCACCAGGTATTGAGGATGTCCCATTGTTTGAACTTGGTATAACATATGAATTTACAACATCTACCGTATTAATGTTAATTTTAGGTAGATTTGGATTTTGTTTTGCTATTTCATCAAATTGGGCATTAATGTTTTTAATCTGTTTGTTATAATCAAAAATTTTATATTCTAAAGTTGTATTTGTTTGTGTAGTAGCGTTAGGGTTGTAAATTTTTTTGGTTGATTTTTTATCATCAATTGTGCCTGACAAGTAACTATAAAAAACATTATTGGTGCTTGTATATCCCGACGTTATTGTATTGGTAGCTCTCCAACTTGAAATATCATTTTGGAACTTTTCAATAACTTCACCCATTTGTTTTAATGATTGTAAAATTCGTGGGTCTAAACCGTTATTACCTCCTCCAAAAAGTGATCTTTCTAAAACTTTATCTAAAGTCTTAGCAGTCATTACGATTTCTTTCAATGTTTTTACTGGAAAATCTGGTGCTAATAAACCTTGAGCTTTATATTCAGCATAAACTGAATTTAATAGTTGATACCCTCTTGAAGATTGTTTAACAGGAACATTATATTGTTGTGTTTGTGAGTTATATGTTTGTTGACCTATTGGCTCATTATCATAAGCGTACATATATGGTGCATTCAATATACCCTTCAATGGTATGTCATTCATAAATGCATATGTTGAACCAACAAAATTGGTAGTTATTTCAAAATTACCATTGTTTTCATTAAATTTAGATGTGAATTTAACAAGGTGTAATCTATACCTGATCGCTTGGCCATAATAACCCTTAACTGTTAAATAAAATATTGGCCAGGGTAAATGGAAAAATGCATTATATGGAGAATCATCAGGTGCTTCAAATAACGTTTTACCTCTCACGTCAATAAAATTAATATTAACTTGAGGAACAAAATTAGCCCCTTTAACTAAAATACTTATTGATTGAATACCTAAAGATTGTGAAGTTTTGTTTTGTGGTGAAGAGTTATTTGTTTTATCACCAGTACTTGAATTTTCTGTCACATTTAAATAAGTGTCAGTCCAAGTTGTGTCATAATCTTTTCCATTATTACCTAAGAAACTTAAAGTACCCTTAGCAATTGAAGTCATAGTTAATTTATCATTACTTGCTGCTAATATTGTTCTTGGAATAATATCCGCTTCTAAATTTACGTATGTTACTAAATTTTCTTGTAAAATTGCTCTTGGTTGAACATTACCCTCATTATCCACAACAGTATTAGGGTCAATATAAATTAAATTATTTTGATCTACTTTTACTAATATATCTTCATTACCTGTTAAATTATTGTTGGCCATAATATAAATTATATAAATCTACTGCACTTTTGTAATCTTGTAAAGTCGTTGTTAAAGGATATGGTATTCTAAGTATAAATTTATCTGGTATTTGAAATTCAATACCTCCAGCTAAAGGATTAGCTTGCATAATCAACCAACCAAAAGTTGGGGAATCATAATATTGTTGAGATATTTTATCTAACCTATCTTTTCCTTTAACATATTGTACATACTTATCGGTACCTTTGATTGGTAACTCAATTCCCGGTACAATAGTAAAATTACCTTGATTGTTTACGAAATATTGATATCTATTTAAATAATTTCTACTCATTTTATCCTGCTTTATAATAATTTAACGTAGTCGTAGCTTTAACTGGACTTGTTGAGTTTATTTTTTGTATATTTTGTAACATTGTTGAATCCGTTGTTGGCTCTAAACTTGATATTACAAATTGTATTGTATTAGAGTTTGATTGTGTTAAATTTTGTTTACCTGTTTCATTGTATGTTAATGGTTTTGATGCATTATTGGTTATAAAATTATTTAACGCTTTGCTCAGATTTTTTACAGTATTACTATCTAAAGTACCATTGGCACTAAATAAGTTTACTATAGTATTCACTTGATTTTCCAACATAGCTGACAATATATTAGGTAATGAATCATTTACAGGTGTTATATCTTCTGCAATTAATAATTCAGTATCATTGTCATTAAGATATGTAACAATAGAATTATAATTTGAGTAAAATTCAGATGCGTCAAATCCATCTAAAATTGCATTTGTTCCTGTACTACCATTAACTTGTGTATCCATTTCATACTGCATAATATAATTTAACTTATCGAATGTAGTAATTAATGGATTTCTTGTATTTGTTTCGAATATTTGAGTTGTCGAATCACTATTCAGTTGACTGAAAAAGGTTGGGAAATAAGTGTTAATCAACCAAGAATAAAAAATACTATATACAATTTGTTGTTTAGTATCCGTCAATTGATTGAATCCAAATAAAGTACAAAATTGGCTGTATGATAATGAAGCCATAGCAGAATTTAATTGATTCTCAAAATCTGTTAAATAATTTGTTAGACCTTTAGAAGAAGGAAATAACCCAAATAAATAATAAGCAACAGGACCTGAATCGGTATATACGTCATATTCACTTATTGTTCTTATTTTAGTTGATAAGAAAATATTAGTAATATAGGTACCATACGTTCTAATTAAATTTTCATACATAGTATTGTATCCACTTACATATGCTGACATTTGTGAATATAGTTGAGATACTAATCCTGTGTAATCTAATTCGCCCTCAGGCGGATTTACCAATGTACCTATATATTGTGCCTGTGTGGTTTTAATACCACTATTACTATTATTTGAACTTGGACTTTTCGGTGCTGATTTCTGTAGTTGTTCCAAAAATGATTTTGTAAATCCACTCACTGATTGACCACCAATACTTGTATTTGTATCGGTTGATCTTTCATCATACATTTCTGTGTTTGCAAAGAAATTTGATGACAATGCATTTTGTAATCTGTTCACCGGTGTTTCTAATCCTTGTCCGCCAATAAATTTAATTTGTAATTGGACATTGGCTATCATTGGTTGAACACCAATACCATCAGGATTTAAATCCCAATTATTATCTTCGTATGTTATGTTTAAATTTTCAATCACCACTTTCGAATGATAAAAATCACCGATTCTTAAAACGCAAATTGGTGGTGGGCCAAATGATGTATTTCTTGCTCCGATATCATTTGCTTCGGGATTTGTAGATATTGGTACAGTATCACCAGGTCTCAAACATTGTTGTAAGAAAGTTAAACGACTGTTTAATCCTTCAGGTGTTGTTGAGTGAAACGCAGGATGAAAATATTTTAATTTTTCCTTCAAAGATGTAAAAACAATCGGATCTGTTTCTTCAATCTTTTTGAAGTAATAAGATTCTTGTAATGTTTTTCCAATAATTTTTTTGATTGTATCAATAGAAGGCTTATTAGCTTTTGGTGTTGAAGTGATTTTACGACCCTCAACTATACTTGTTTTTGGTAATGTACCAGGTTGAGTAGTTTGAGAATTATTAGTAGTTTGTTTGATTTGGTCTGTTTCACTATAACTCCAATTAACTGACGCTTTTCTACAGCCATATGCTATAGGAGCGTATATTTTCAAGTTAGTATTGTTAAAAATTCCATTTTTACAATCATAACCATTCAATGTACCATTTTGTCCGTCATTAATTGTTTTGAAAACAATTTTTCCTCCGTCCAAATTAGGGTAACCCAATTCTTCGAAACTTACAACTAAGTCATCAGCAGTATAAGTAACATCAGTTGATAATGGTGGTTTAGCAGTAATTAAACTATTCCATCTATCATCAATACTGAAAGACGTTGCGGCAATTTCATTAATAATTTCACCAATTATTGAATGTGACCTTCTTATAGATAAAGCAAGATTGTAATCGTGTTCGGCTACTCTTGAAGTTGAGGTTTCAATTGTCATTGTTATTGTTTGACCTTTAACTGCTGCAGTTTGTAAATCAGTTTTTAATTGAGTCAACCCATCCTTGAAAGTATCGAAAGAATTTTCTGTATCTGTGAAAGCATTTTCTAAATCTGTTTGTTTCAATGAAATATTAGAAGTTAATCCACTAACATAACTTTTAAAATCACCATTACCAACTAAAACATTAATATCATTAATGTTCTTATTAGTAGGAGTTGTTGAAATGGATGTCATAGCATCGCTCAAACTATTTTTTGCATTTTGTTGGAAACTATTGGCTTTTAATGTTGGATAAATGTCCCCATAATATTGGTTCGCAAGATAACCATTGTTATTCTTTTTTGATGGTATATCATTAGGGAAAGTTAAGAAATCAACTTTAATACTTTGTGTTTTTGTTGAAGGTGTTGGACTTACATTTGGTTGAGGTTGTGTTGTAGGTTGAATAGTTTGTGCTTTGTATTCAATGATTGTTTTAGGATCACTTCCATTATTCAAATAATCTAATATTAATTTAATATCAGTATCATTCAAATTCGTGTATGTTCTAACTAAGGTATAGAAATCCAAATCTTGACAACCAGCAAAATATGCGTTTATATAGTTGTCAGCTTCTTCGTCTGAACTAAAGTTTTTAAAATATTCTCTTACTAATAAGTTTAATATACTCGGATGATCCACAACTATTTTAAAAGATAAGGTTCCTGTTCTTTCTGTATATTGATAAGTATAAATCGGTTCAGGTCTTCCTACAAATGTATTTTTTTCCCATTGTGCGCTATTCTGATCGGTAACTTTCAAATCATATGGAGGAAACCACATAACTCTACCACCATTAGGACCTACTTCATCATAAGGTAAATCTTGTACAGTAAAACCAGGTATGTTAGATGTCTTCCAAGCTAAGTTTTCAATTGAAAACATATATTTTTTTGCATAAAAATCCCCTTTTCCTGGTGTTTTCTCAAAAATATTAGATGAACTTTGAAAACCTTTATTACCATCTGACATTGGAGCCATATTTAAGTTCCAAGTATTTGACATTACACTTGAATCGTATCTCCTAACATTCGTTCTCCTATATGGAGTGGAAGTTGGTATGTATTTTTTTTGTGCAATATCAAATTTATTTGCTGCCAATGGCATTAAATTATCGAATGTATAATAAGGTCTATCTTTTGTCCAAGTTCTACAATATTCAACACCCTTTAATTGACCATATTGGTCTGTATATTGAACCGCAGAACCTCTTGCCATAAACTTATCACCATCTTGAAATATTCGACTGGTTTGGTCTATAGCATTCGCTACGTGTGCTCTTGCTGAACCACCTGTATTAGGTAATGTATTCAATAAATCTTGTGTTTGACCAAAAATAGAATTTTCAGGAAATTGATAGTTTGTTGATTCTGTTTGAGTGAAATTAGAAGCTTGTGCATTCCATTCATTATTATTAGCACCTAACTTATTTAATTTAGTTGAATTAATACTTAACCAAGTTAAATTACCTGCAACTCTACCTCCTTCAGACAAATTAGTATCAATTTGCATCAATCTAGTTTGAATAGGGTCAAAAAATAAACTTAAATAATATGGACTTCTAACAGGTCTGTCATTGAAATCACTCATAGCATAGTTAAGATTATTTCCTCTATCATCACCAATGTAAGCTGTTGATGGTGGATTTCCTAAACCTATTGCGGTTAATAATGATTTACCTAAATTTCCTGCGATATTCAAACCTCCTGTATTTGTTAGACCCATTGCTGTTGATGAATAATCAGGAGCATAAAAATTATATGAAAGATTATCTAATAGATATTGTTTTTGAGTGTCACCCAAATATTGGAAAAATAAATCCGATGGTTTTTGAGCAATTGCATTTGGGTTTCTCATTCCAAGTAAAGAACTTAAAACACTTGTAGCATCTTGAACGATATTTCCAATTGTTGTTGAAGGTCCGGCACCATAAGGATTGTTAGGATCAGTTAAATAAACACCAGGTATTTTTGTTTCAAATGATTTATTACCTTCTAATACTTCTAAAAAATTAACAATATCGGTCTTAGCATTAGGGTCAACTGTGATTGATTTTTTTAACTTTACTAAAGGTTGTTTTCCACTTATTAAACTTGATGTTATTGACGAATTACTGTTTAACGCATCACTTAAAGCACCATAACCATTTGCTGATGCTGCTATATTTTGTGAAACTCTTTGTTGAAAAGGACCTTGTGGATTATTTAAAATATTTGATACTGCAAATTTATATAATGCTGATTCGTTTTTATATGAATCAGTTTGTTCAACAATTCCGATTAATGTATGTTCACTAGCTTGGAAGTATGGATATAATTGTAAATTAGCTGCTCTTGGTAATACTTCTAAATCCTTTTCATAATACTCAGAAGGTTTATACGTATTTATAGATTGACTTTGTTTTAATTCAGCTGCTTGACTGTAAGTAATAGTACCACCCGAAACATCAGCAGAATCAGATAATGAAGCAAACGCATAGTTGTTACTTGAAAAAGTCTGTGGACCGTTAGGTTGTTGTAATGTTCTACCTATCAGAGCTTTTCTAAAATTGTTTGTTGAATCAAAATCTAAGTAACTTGGCATTATTTCTCTTTTCTATAAATAGATTATATTGTATTTTATTTTTGTATAGTATAATCTCTACCACTTTGTTTAGCTTGTAGTGCTTGTTGTATTTTTGTATCAAAGTGAGCATTAACATTCGGGTCATTGATAACTAAATTACCCACCGAACCTGGAGGAAAAGAAAGACCTGTAAAATTATGGGTAACAGTTAAATTACCTGTAACGTTTTGTACAAAATTTCCTACCTTTTCAGATACCTTACTTCCTATGTTCGAAATACCTGTTTCAGCTTTGGATATTATAGGAGATAATACTGATTTTGTTTTATCATATACAGCACCAATACCTTTTTCGAAACTATCCATAGTTTGATTGCTGATACCCATTATATTACCAACTTCATTTAACATAGCATCGCTAGCTCCCTTAAATGCTTCCATCGATGCATTAATATCTTTTTTGAATGCTTCGCTCTGCATAACTTGACCTAATGATTTACCTTTGTTTTCAGGATTTGTATTAGCATTGTATAATGCAGTAGACAACGCACTCATTGCTTCTTGTAGTTTATTAGAACTTTCACTATTATATGCTCTTGCACCTATCCTTAATGCTATACTATTAACAGTATTCATTATATTTGTTGTGGCAGTATATTGAGATCTGGCTATATCAATCGGATTTTGTGCAGCCATTTTTTCTTGTAGTTTTTGGAATTCACCTATACTACCTCCCATTTCTTCTATTGAATGGAATCCTTCCTCCATACCCATTTTTTTAGCAATATCCTCAGGTATATCAAAACCAACTTTACCACCTTTTAATGTTGCTAAATTTGCAACAAACTCCTTTTGGTCAGGTTTTATACTTGGGAACATATCTATTTTGGACATTATTTCAAATTTGTTTGCTGCCCTAACAGCCATATTTGTCAATTCCCCTGTTGACATACCTAAAGCTTTGGCCATTTCATTTGCTCTTCTTAAATTAGCACCAGACACTTCAAATCTACCTTGTTCTGTATTAAATGTGGCTAAACTTTTAGCAGCTCCTATTAAACTATCTTGTAAACCGTCAACATTATTTGTTGCATCATACATTAATTTTATTGGGTCACCAAAATCACCAAATGCACCACCTAAAGCTTGTAAATTAGCAGTCATATCAATTGCTTTAGCAGGGTCAAATAAATCATTAGCAATATTCAAAGTTTTATCAATAGAAATACCTAATGATTGAGCTTGTTGAACCATTCTGCCTAAACCTTCAATGCCGTTTTTAAACCCGTATGAATTTAGTTTATCTAAGTTTGTTACTAATGTATCTGTTACCTTTTTGGCATTAAGGCCCATTCCAATAGATGACTTTCCAATATCATTAACCGATTTGGCTGCATCTGCTAAACCTAAGCCAACACTTCTAAATTTCTCTACATTTTCTAATAAAAATGTGTTTGATTTAGTATATGCAGCTGATGCTTCTAATCCTTCAGCTATGGTTTGTTTTCCAACTAAAGCAAGTTTTCCACTTGCTTCTGTAAGACTTCTAACACCATCAATGGTGTTTTTCATTGTTACTCCGTAATTGGCAACTTCAGAACCGATGAAACCAATTTGTTTTCGCATACCGTCAGCTAACTCTCCATACGCTGAGCCCTGACCTTCTAAATTAGTACGCATCTCTGCGTCCATTTGTGCAATTGTTTGAATTACCTTTGTAGCTCCACCAGTTAAATCACCAATTAAACCAGGTATGTCGAAACTTGACAATCTATCAACAATTTTGTCCACAGTGTTTTCAACATCATTCAAACCAATTCTATATTTTTCGGTATCTAATTGATCTACAAGAGGAGCAGTTACTAAACTAACTGTTTTCTCAAGAGCTGAAGAATTGGTATTAAATTTTGTTTGAAGTTCACGAAATTTACCATCGATATAATCTTTCGTACCAGGTGATACATCATCGGGTTTATTTTGGAGTAACATATATTAATCTATTATTTATAATAAATAGCTTATTCATTATTTTCTAATAAAAGGCCAACAATGTTATTTTTCTCGTGTATAGGTAAATTAAGAATTTCATTATATGAAAAACCATTCCTTAATAAAAATAACGTAGTTTGTATTTGATTTTTTTTATATTCCGTAGAAGGGACGAAAAAAGTCAACCCCAAAATCCACTAAAACTGGGATTTTTTCTCCTGATGGGGCTGTTACTTCAACAATTAAATCTAAACCTGGTTTATTTTCATTCACGAATCTTCGAATGGCTTGTGAATCTTTAATTGGCATATTCTGAATGAAAGTATAAATCGCCATTGGGTCTCTATTTCCTTCAATTGATTTAATTAACATTTCCAATCTTTTGGTGTTAATTGGTGGTACAGCCACAGAGGAGTCATTTTTGATTTTATCTAAATCACTCAATTGTTTTTTATTCAAAAATTTAAAAGTTATGTTTTTTTCACTAACAGGAAGGAAGAATTCATACTCACCATTAGCATCTGCAATTAAATTGAAATCTTTGGTTTTCATTACCGATAAATCTATAGTAGCTAAAAATTCTTTGTTTGTTATAGGATCATTTAATTTAATTGTATATTCACTACCAAAAGCAGTATTTCTTAAGAATACTAATATTGCTTGTATGTCTTCATCTACTATTTCATCAATTGAAATGTCTTTATCAAGTATTTTTCTTTTCAATAATTCATCAACAATTGAATTATTATCTGATTGAGATAAATTTGGTGATTGTAAAATATTTTCATCTGCTGCAGTTAAATAAGCAACTCTTAAACTTTTTTTATTATTTTTATAATAAATTCCTTGTGAGGGTAATGGGACTACGTCATATTGAATCGTAGGATCCACTCTAAATGTTTCTTCCATAGTATCAATTTATATAATAACTATGGTAAAGTAAAGTTTTTTAAATAAAAAAACCGATACCCACAAAATAGGATACCGGTTTAATTTTAAATTTAAATTTGTATTAATATACTAAAATACATCTATCAGGACGTAAAGTAACGTCGATATCTGCAATTTCATCTCTAGAGTAATCTAATTGACCAAAGTTGATGTCTTGCAAAAATGTACCTTGTAATGTCCATTTTTCAATAACAACACCTGTTGGATCAAGCATCTCCAAATCAATATCTTTTTTATAACCAGCAGCATAACCCATTCTACCAGTTACTGATTCTGCGTGTAAACGGAACCATTCCATTAATGCTTGAGCAGCTGAAGGTCCAATTGGATCTCTAAATTTCACTTTCATAGTATCCCAAACGAATCTACCAGCAACATAAGTTGAAGTATTAAGGAATTGTATTTCAGTTGAGTTTATTTTAGCACTAGGTCTTTGTGAACTAGATACATACCACTCATTTATACCCATTGATGAAGGAAATCTTAGGATAAATCTATTCTGTCTTTTCGGTTCATATGGAACCGGCATCTTCATTAGTAAATCTGCCATATTGTTTTATATTAATTGTTTTTGTTTAATTATCTTGTTTATTATAAATATCTTCGTTTTAAAAAAATATTTTTTCCATTTTACTTGACTTTATCAATTATTTTCCGTAGTTTTTTACTAGAACCAGTTTTAAATACTTTTTAATCAATAATATTAATTATCTCTATTATAATTAAATACTTTAAATTTCTAATTAATTAATTAATACCTCAAATAAATCTATAATATACTAGTCTAGTATACTGGGTATCATTTTTTTTTCTTATATTTGTTCCACAAATCACAATAATGTTCCACATTAACATATTTATTTAAAAATAGATTATGAGAATAAGAAACCCTAAAGGCATTTATAAATTAACATGTAGCAAATGTGATAAACCAATTGAAAATGAGTTAGTTGGGAGACAAAGATATTGTAGAAAATGTAAAGCAGAGAATACAAAACTACATAGAAAAAATTATAGTGAACTGTCAGAAGAAGAGAAAATGAAATCGAATGCCAGAGCTTACTTACATGTCTATGTAAAAAGGGGAAAATTAACCAAACTTCCTTGTAGTATTTGTGGTGATGAAAAAAGTGAAGCCCATCATACCGATTATAATAAACCAATTGATGTTATATGGTATTGTAGAAAATGTCATATGGAACAACACAAATAAAAAAAGGGGATGTTTTAACACCCCCTTTTATTCTTTTTAATATTCTTCCAAATTATGCATTTTCGAATGATGCACCCGTTGGTGTAATAACAAATTCCAAATCTATAAATTCTAAAGAACGAGTAGGTTGGATGTATATTTTACCACTTAACAGGTTGTTATCCAAATCAGAAGGATCACTAGATACCGTTACACGGAAGTCTGTTAAACCCCTTTCTTTTTGTATTTGGGTTAAA
>Ga0007824_1000170_pt1 | contig 17909 bp, 28 predicted proteins | sample CryBogCBE05Oct08_FD_71225 | JGI IMG/M metagenome (GOLD analysis project Ga0007824, IMG submission 71225) | Freshwater microbial communities from Crystal Bog, Wisconsin, USA - CBE05Oct08 | ecosystem: Environmental > Aquatic > Freshwater > Lake | place: Crystal Bog, Wisconsin, USA | collected... | reverse complement strand
GGGTTATAACCCGTTGTGGTTGGAGGCGTAGCGGTAGGGAGGCCATTATTAGCCGCTGGATATGTGGCTTGCTGCGTAGTAGTTTCTGTGCCTGTGTCCGTTATCCACCCACCTATCTTTTCTGGATATCCTGAACGGAACCTAATATTGTTACTGTCGTACCAGCCACCCTCATTAGCAAGGGTTGTAGCCTCTCTATTGACTCCTGGTCTAAACTGTAACTTGATTAGTGGCACATTAATTCCTTAAGCCAAGACAGACATTGCGTGTTCATACCGCGCCATGCGGTCCTCTAGGCCGATTGTCCCACCATTTATGGCTTTTGTCAGCCCCACAAAGTCATTATTATCGACGTGGTGGTTTAGGTTATTTTTTTTCCAGAACCACGCGGCAGTAAGTAGCGCTCCTTCAGGCGTTGAGACAGCGTCAGGATCTGATATGAAATCGAATCCCAGGTCACGGGAGCATGCTTCGTAGTTGTTCTTAAAGGTAAGCTGGATCGCGCCTCTGCCTCGATTTGCCCAGCCATCACCCGATTCTTCATCTCCATTTCCGCCGCGGTTGGCGTACGCCCTGTTGGCGATCTTCTCAGGCTGATGCGCGTATTCATTAGCGTTCTCCTCATTGAAATGGGTGGGCCAAGTCCGTATAAGGGACTCGGCTTTGTAATTCAAATTTTCTTCAAAATACTTAAACCCGCCAGACTCGTGTCCGCATTGAGCTATAAAAGCAGCCAAACGCTCAGGGGTGTTAAGTTCTGCGTGTTGAATGGCTGCTTCCATGCCAGGCAGGAGCGCCTCGGCGTGGGCAAGATCTATTTTTGCTGCTTCAGCGAGTTGTTGTGCTTCCATTTATCATTTCCTTTACTTGGTTATAGGTGGCGATACAGGCGTTGAGCTTCCTGATTGCAAGGTCCCCGTCGTCGGTGACGGCGACAAGAGATTGAGCAAACGCTGGGTCAAGTTGGGCTGTTGAGGTGTCAGATCCGCTGGTAGGGGCGGCATCTTTGGAGGGACATACTGGGGTTTTAGTGTGGACATAGAGCTGCAACTTGTTAGCAAGAATATCAGCATCACGCTGGGCAATTTGTTTTTGAGCATCATTTTGCACCTTTTTAAGTTTGGTTGAGAGGTCGGCAACTTGGTCGTTTAGTTTTTGCTCTGTGGCTCTGGCTTGTTCGTTGGCTTTGGCAACTTGGGCGGCAACTTCGGCTTGGGACTGCGCATAACCATTATCATGCCCAAGCTTATAAACTCCTCCAACAATACTAAAACCAAGGATAAGAGAAATAATAATTTTCATAGTGCTGGCCTATCGTTAGGATTACCAAAATGGGATGAGGTGGTTGGGGTAAAAGTTTTGGGTGTAATCGGGTTGTTAATTGATGAGCAAAAAGTTTTAGGTATTGTAGGTGGGGTTAGCGGTGTAGAAGTTTTAGATATGTAGTTGGCTAGGATGGTCAGCAACTGCCCACCTATTAGGGTAAGTACTGTAAAGATTTGCTTGTCAGCAGGGGCTTCGTTAAAGAGTGGCTGCTCAGTAAAAACAATACTATACCCAAAAAGTATTACTATAAATACCAAGGCGAGGCTAAACGCCCTGATAACAAAGCGCTTGGTTTCTGCGTCTAATTGTTCAGTTGTTTTTTGCATTTGCTGGCTTGTTGAAGTATTCGGGACAAGTTTGCGTAGCAACGCAGTAAGGTGGTTTGCAATCTTCATCATTCCAATGTTTAGGATCTTGGCAGTGGTAGCGGTAGCGGTCTTCGCACCCCGCTAATAATAAAATCAATAAAGCGCATATTCTCATTTGTCCTTCTGAGCCTCAAGTTCCTTCTTAAGCTTTTCAATTCGTTTAAGATCGTTTGCAATTAAGATTCGTTCCTGATGGATGTCCATATAAAGAAGCCCAATAACAGGCAATATCAGCACAAACAAAAGCGCCAAGATAATCACCGTTATTACATACCCCCATGACTCACTCGATTTATTGCCCACATCAGTCCTGCCATGTATATTGACACAAAAATAACAGCCACTGTGCAAGCACCCATCAACCAAGCTCTGTCTGCTGCTTCCCTAGCTTGCGCCTCTCTCTGCGCCTTGCGTCTTAACTCCGTCTTCCTTGCCAACTCTTGCTTGACTTTTACCGTCCCAATCATCTCATTAACCCGAGAGTAAAGATCTTTAAGTTCTGCAGGTACATGATAAATCATGTAATCCGTTAACTCTTGGCCCATCTGGTCTAACTGAGTTTTGGCAATCACAAGCCTTATTGACCTCTCATAAGTCTCACCGTCAGGGTCATAAATCTTCTCTATCCGTTCTTCCTCTGTCCTAATCGCATCTGCACAGGCTTTATAGTTTTTAAAGAAAGATACTAATTGATCGCCAATTTCAGCGTAAATAGCCTTCTCATCAAACGTCGCTTTTGTCTTTACCTTTTCAGTTTTGACTGGCCTAATATCTTCGAGTTCTTTTTTCTCAGGCTCGGCAAATAACTTTGATATCCAACCCCAAACTCCCTTAACCTCTTTGGTTATCTTTTTGACTTCTCCAACCGTCTTGCTGACCTCATTAACCAAAGCCCGCCCTTCGTTATACATAGCGCATAACTCTTTGACCCCAGTGAATGCGGCATTGGCAGCTTGGAAAAGAAGTAAAAATTCAATTTACGTCACCTTAAGCAGGAGTACCATAAGATGTTACTTTAGCAAGAGAAATCCAATTTCCACTTGAATCAAGTGATGCTACAACTGTTCCGTTATAGCTAAATTCAAGCACTGTTGGCGTACCGCCAGTCTGAACTGTCCAACCTCCTGAGTTTGAAATTTTTGTTGACGTTGTTGCGGTTGTTGCGTTACCGCCAATATTTAAAGCTGATGCTGTACCTGTTAACCCCGTACCCGCTCCAGTAAAAGAAGCACCGCTAATTGTCCCAGTAGCAGTAAAATTACCAGCTGTACCAGTATTAGCAGCGAAGAAATTAGTACCATCTGTAAATACAGTTACTGTAGCTCCAGCAGCAATAGAGACAGTCGTACCTGATGAACCTGTAACTTGAAGAGTTGCTATGTAAGAAGTATTGTTGTATATGATATAAGTTTTTTGTGAATTAGATGGAGTAGTAATAGTGAAGTTAGCATTTACTCCGCCATTTGTAAATATAAGAACTGCGCAAATAGCTTGGTTATTAGCAAGTGTAGAAGTCGCCCCATTTAAATAAGTAAGAGCTTGCGGTGTAGTTGTTACAGATATAGTTTGTAGTCCAGCAATAGCTTGTTCAAAAATATATTGGAAATTATTATTTGTGGTTGCACCCCAAGTACCAGCTTGGTCTCCTGCCCCCATAAGTTGAATGCGTAAGTCTGTTGAGTAGGTACTTGACATTTTTTGTCCTTATTGGCTGTTATTTACTTTAGTCCATGTTATAGACTGTGAATCATTTATTTGTGTCCATGTTACAGACTGTGAATCATTTATTTTTATCCAGTATGATTCGCCTTGAAACTCAGCAACGCTAAGTATCTCTGTTACTGCCGTTTTAAATTGCGCATAAATTACGGGCGTATCTGTAATGTTAGTTGCTTCTGTTATTGGTACACCATAATTTGTTTGAGTTGATGCGCTTGAAGCAGAGCCTACATTTTCTGTAACAATATTGAACGAAATAAATCCGCCAGTTGGGGTATCTATTGCGCCCATATTTTCTGTTACAGAATAAGTATATACACGACCAGCCAAATTAGAATCGGCTTGAATAATGCCTTCTACAATTCCAAAATAAAAAACATCAATTTCAGCATTTGTATCGTTAGATGTTGTTACTTCAGTAATAAATATACCGTAATTAGTAATTTGTGTACTAGAATCCGCAGCCCCAATATTTTCTGTTGCAGTTGACGCATACCCCGCTGCAAATACTTGAGAGTCAGCGCTCCCCAAATTCTCTGTTGTAGACAGAGGATAGATATTTGAAGCAATATCCACAAAAGATATTTGTGCAAAAGGGGACGCGCCGTACAGCATTAATATTTTCCTTCAGCAAATACGTTTACAAATACAGTATTGTCTTCTAATGCTTCAATTTCATGCCATTCACCTTCTAGCAAATTTAGTGGCTGAGAGTTCTTATCTATCGTGTAACTACGGCCTTCTAAGCTTACCAAACAAGATCCATTGTGGCAAATGGTTGCGTGTGCATATGAATGCTCATGGCGTGGCAATCCCTCACCCTTGTTAGCATGAAACACATTAAGTTGTGCGCTTTCATAGGTAAAAACATGTTGTGGGCTTATTCCTTGTACCATTATGCTTGCTGTGTCCCAGTTGTTTTAGGTTGTGCGGATGCAGGTGGGAATACTGGCTGTGGCTCATTGGTCGTTAAAACTGTACCATTCCATGTAAATCCAATATCTCCTGCGCCAACAACTTCAGTCAACACATAAGCGCTACCACTTAGTTGCCAAACCATAGCAGGTGTTGTGGCCTGTGGAAGTTGAATAGATCCCGCAGGAGGAGTCCAGTCTGAGCCTCCATCCCACATTACGTTATTGATTACTACGTTGTTTTCAATGATTAAATATGCTTGTATTGTCATCTCGATCACCATTCAAAAATTACTACACCAGAAGCACCATTGCCCCCCGAATAATTAGTAGGGGGGCAACAACCATGACCAATTAGGCCACCACCACCTCCTCCACTTCCATATCCTACACCTGCCAAACCATTTGCCGCAGTACCAGTAGGATAACCTCTACCCCCACCACCCAAAGTTGAACCTGCACCCGCACCATAACTTACATTAATATTGGTGGTATATTGTGTTGGAAAATTTCCGCCTATGTTTAAAGTTGCATTACTTGCGCTTCCTGGAGATGTTCCACTACCACCTGTAGCACTAATTGTTGTAATACTTTGAGTACCAGATGCAACGCTTGATGTACCACCTGTTCCACCTCCTGATAAACTAGCGGCACCACTACCCCCACTGCCAACAGTAACAGTTAATGTATTGCCTGGGGTAAGTGAAGTTAAATAAGATATTGCAGTCCCTGCGCTACCACCGCCTACTAATGTTCCTCCACCCCCACCACCTCCGAGTACCGTTATTTTTAATGCTGTTGCATTGGCGGGTATAGTAAATGTTCCTGAAGATGTAAATACTTGCGCAAGTACGCCAGGAAAACCTGCATTAGGAGCTTGAGATACCCAGGAAGTACCATTAGATGTAAGTACATTAGCGGAAGTACCGGGTGAAGGTAAAGCTGTGGATTGGGTGGTACTATCCCCAAATGTTATTGTTCCATTACCTACTATTGTTGACATATTTTATTCTCCAAAATTTCAATGCGTTTTAGTAATTCCGTAATCGCCCCAAATGATAGCGTAGCCAATTTATCATAGTCTACTGCTAATGTTCCATCTGAGCGAGTTCTAACGGCGGTCGGAAAAACTTTTTGTACGTCTTGAGCAACTACACCAAAATCCGATTTACGCACAAAATAGCCGTCTTCACCACCCGCTTTATTAATATAAGCATCGGTCCAATCAAATGTTTTGCTACCAATAGCCATTACTATTTCTAGTGCGTTAGGTACGTCTTGAATATTTTCTTTAAGTGTAGCATCAGAAGAATAATAAGCGGTGACGTTATTGGTTGCGCGAATCTCTCCTGATGTACCAGAAGCGGCTGTACCAACACCTAACGAACCAAACTGAATGCTTGGCATATTTTGGTAAACAGCATATTCAGCAGGATATGTAACAAATACATTAACTGTTCCACTAAATGAAACAACTGAACCTGAATTAGAAGATGCAATTATTGTCGTACGAGCAAGCGAACCTGTAGTGTAAGTGCCAAGCCCTACTTCCCAATTACCCGAAAGATCTGTAGCGCCATAATAAGTTGTATTACCGCTAGTTAAAGCGGTAAAGCTTTGATAGCCAGTAACTGCAGACCCAAGAGTAAAACTACTTGTTGTGTACGTTGAGCTGGTTACAAAGACTCTATCAGCAAATTGAAGAGCCATTTAAACCCCCTTAAGAAGTAGCGGTCGTACTATATGTCACAGAAACTGTATCGCCTGCTGTTGTTCCTTTAGATACACTAAAATTACTTTCAGAATACAAAGTACCTGCAGTTGAGTTTTGTGTACTTACAGCTCCTGTACCCAGCACCAAGAAACATCCGTAAACTGTACCGCCGCCACCTGTAATTGTGTAGGTAATAGCTGTAGCTGTGGAAGATGTTACGTTAGAAGGTGTTGAACCTGTACTTGTAGATGAAGCGAATACCGCTGTACCGCGCACTGCGGAACCACTAACTGTGTAATTGGTAAATTCTTTACCACTCAAACTAGCCATAGTATCTGTTGCAGCTGGAGTTAGTGTAGCATTTGTTAAACCAAGATAAGGCCCAGTTACTGAATAGGCAGAGCCTTTCATCAAAGTATCAAGCATTAATTGTTTACCAACAGCAACCACTAAATTAGGAGATTTTGTTTCCCATTTAAAGTTACCATCTTTATCGTGACAGACAACATGGAACCAACCTTCAATGCCCATTCCTTCTGGAATCTTAGCGTTGGCCTGCATAGTTATTTCAGCGTGATCGCCAAAGTTTGAAAGTTCGTTAGTCATATTTATCCCAATCTTAAAATTGCAGAAGTGCTTGATGCAATTGGAAACTGCACCGTGAAAGAAGTAACAGATTGTTTTGTATTACCAAAATCAAGCACAAAAACAGCTGGGTTAGTTGTACCATTATTTAGATATACCAAACACCCTCTTACAGATAATGATCCATACCATGTAGCGTTAGCAAATGATAAATAAACCACATCATTAGAAGTATCTATTGTAGGTACTTGATTAATAGTCAACGCTTGACCACCAGCTGTATACCCAGTCCCAGTTACTTCACCAGCAGAAGTGTATGCGGTTGTGTACTGATTAAGTGTCGCCGCATTTGTATAAAGCGCAATGTTATACGTCTGAGTAGTGCCTGAGCCAAAGTTAAATGTCCCATCAAGCAAGCCCTGCTTAAACGAATCACATGTCCAATTTCCTGTAAAAGCCATTAGGTCACCGCCTGTCTGTACTGACCAGACCTGTATGCGTCTTGTCTCTCTAGCGCATCGCCCAAACGCTTAGCTTCACCAACGGCTTCTTTGTATTTGGTTTCATACAAAGCAATAATATCCGCTTCGCCCTTCATGAAGGTATAAGCCTCAACCAAACAGCCATAAAGAAGTACGTTATCGTAGCTATCGCCTAACCATGTATGACCTGTTGCATTAGATACGGTAGAAACAGTACATGCAAAATTTATACCGCTTGATCCAATTGTTGTGGGCGCAGTCAATGTATCCCCAACAGAATATAGGGCTCCACCACTTGTAACAGTAACGGAAGTTACCGCACCGCCTGATACTACAAATGTAGCAATGCAAGAATTCCCGTTACCACCATTTAAAGTAACGTCATAATATGTGCCGTTTGTATATCCTGTACCACCTGCAGTAATAGTCAAACCTGTCACAGCACCTTGGATAATTGTGGGCGGATAGTAATAGTAATGCAGTTCTACTGCATATGCCTGGTCAGGAGTTGGGCCAAGCATAAAAGATAATTCGTTGGGATTGCCATACTGTGGGCCAAAAAGCGCATAGTAAATAGGCGCGCTGTTATAAGCTGAACCTACCGATGGATAGGCTTGCCTAATGAAGTTAACATCTTTGTTAAGCAGATATGTGTATGTGCCGCCTGTAACTACCCCATTAGTAAATGTAGCGTTCTGAATAATTGCGATGGAATATACAGATAAGAAATCAAGTGGGCAAGATAGGTACGCATTACTTGCTGTAGTCGTACCATAGGAGTTAGCGCGAAGACTTGGGAACTGAATCGTGTTGTAAATGCGTTGCTCAGCCTGCTCTATGAAACGATTTATCTGGGTCGTGCTTGACTCAGTCGTGCCATCGGCAAGATAAACTGGAGGGAACTGATTTTCTGTGTATCCCTGTATCGCAGTTACAAGTTCAGTATAGGTCACGCCATTGGTCCCCTAGACATGAAACCGCGCTCTGCAGCACCAGCTCCACGCATCTTTTGCCCACTTGTTTTAATTTCATTGTTGTTACCAATAGAAACAGTACCATTAAGTGGTGTCCAGTTTTCACGAGTTGGCACAAGAACTTTTAATCCAATCTCTGGATTATTAGGGTTTTTCTCTATGGCATCAGTAGCGAACCTTGTGCCGTCCATGTCATGTGGAGGAGCGTATTCAGCTGCAGGGCCATCAGTCTTACCCTTGCCAGTACGAATAGCTGGGCTATCTTTTTTTGTAGGAGTTGGATTCTTAGCCATTATTTTTTGCTCCCTTGATTGGCAACTTTAGCTAGATTACGACCCATAGTTTGCATATTGCCGCCATTGGTTAAACCGCCTTTAGCCATTTTCTTCATGGGCATACCGCCTTTTTTAAGAACAATCTTAGTATGTTTACCAGGATGCTCTTGTTTATCGTGCTCTCTAAAAGCTTTTTTGATCATGGCTTTATCTTGAGCCAAATCACTATCCATTTCTTTTTTAGCCATAATCTTCTCCTAAGTAGTGGCAATTGTAACTGTACCTAGCGTAACCTTCAACACTAAATTGTTTGGTGTCAAGTAGGCATCGTTGGCTTGTGAGCCGCCAACAGGGTTCCATCCCCATTGAATAATCCGACTTCCTGCTTCTGGGAGTCCTACACCTGTGTCTTTTGTAGACCCGCTGTTCGATGTCTGCAGTCCGCTGTTTCCTGATACTTGGTAGCTGTTATCCCGTCTTGGTTCCATGACCGATTGTGGGTCATTAACAGGATACAAACCAAGTTGAAGCTGCGGATGATCAGGGTCCCAGCAAGTTGGGCAAACTTTAATCGAGTAGAGCTTGGTCTTGATGACTTCTTTTTTAAGCTCCTTTAATTTATAGCGCTGTCCACATCTGTCGCATTCGGCAATCGCATATTTACCAGAAGCATATTTGGTTGGCATTTAAGCACCTCAATAGAATAGCTGTCGTGGTACGTAACGATCAGCAGCCTTGTCCCTGTCTTCTTGAGACGCTAAGAGCCACTGTTGTTCATAATCTTGTTTAAGCATCATCATTCGGTTCTGATCAATATTGGGTTGCTTTACGTATACGTAATAAGCTAGACCCGCTACCAAACAAGGAATAAGCCTGAACGGGATATCTTCTACGTTTACACCAATACCAGCATCCTGCAATCTACGCAAGCGCCAGTAGATGAATGAATAATTACCGCCCGCATCTGGAGTAGGCCATACGTTAATACAGGGAAGATTCAATTGAATTACAGCCGCCCCAGCACTGTGAGTAGCTGCGGTTGTACCGTTTTGGCCTCTCCAACAATTGGTTAGGGTATTCCCTATGACGTTGGTGTAGCTGATAACTTCGCTGTCTAACTGTATAAACCCTGTAGTGGTTAACCCTACTACGCTACTGAGCACGATGGATGTATCTGTTGCTAAAACATTACTAGCTACGGTTATGCTGGTTGTGTTTGTTTGCGCTGTCTGGCGGTTAATCCAGACCTGGATTGGTCTACCGTTTGCGAGTTTGTTCGGTATTGTGGAGTAGGTAGATTCAGATATCCGCGTGATGTTGATATCAGTCTGTGTACTCGCTGTTGCATTATTTTGTCTGACAACATGGTCAAGTAAGTCAATCGTGTCTGATGGGAGTGGATATATAGCTTGACTGCTATTTAAAAGAATCGTGCCCTCTTGGATTGTCCAAAGGTTAATACCACGATTCGCCCACTCAATTGTTAGTAAATTTAATGACCTGGTTGCTGTACGATACTCATAGCCCGTACGAACTTCAATTCCGGCACGCTCAAACGCCTCCTCTATTAACTCAGAAAGAGCAGGTGTAAACGATGCAGTACCGGAAGTGTAGGCCATTATTAGTTAGCTTTATTAGAAGCAGACTGCTCTTGTGCAACTGTTTGAGGAGCTTCAACTACAGGTGCAGGCTCTGCAACTTCAAGAGTTATTGGTTCTTCAGGATTAGGCGCAGGCATAACAGGATTAATATGTGCTTCAAATGCGTCATGCAATTTTTGTGTAGCTTCATGTACGACGCCATACATATTCTGTTCAACAGCCATCATGTGCTTGACTAGTTTAAACAGGTGCTCTGCATTTTCTTCTATGTGATTAACTAAACTCATTTTTTCTTCCTTGTCTTGGCTGATTGAATAAAATCTTCTTTGCTGGGAGCGCCTTTGCTACCAACTTTTCTCATATGCTCGCCAGAACCGTGTTTTATTCGTTCCTGTTTAGCATGGATATTGGCATAAAGACCAATCTTCCCGCCTTTCTTACTGCCCTCAGTCAGTTGACTTGCTACAGCATTTTCGTCTCTTATTTGAAGTAGTGGGTCACCAATTACGACATTACCCTCATCATACTTCTTGATCTTACCGCCGCGTTTATATACCTCGACATCATTCGGATTGTCCTTACGAACAACCGTTTTAGGCTTAGGCATTTTAGAGGGAGCTATTGCCCCCATCCCGCGACTTGATCTCATTTCTTACCGTGAGCCATTCCGCCGCCACACATAGACTTAACATGCTCATGAAACTTCTTGTGTCCAGCAGCGTGATCGCCATAAACTTTGTGGTGGTGCTTGTGGTCGCCTTCTTCCAAATTTTCCATCATATGCACATTGTGTGTATGTGGTGGGCTTGACTCTTTCATGAGTGGGGGATGATCCATACCTTGCTTCATAATATTTCCTTATCTAAATGTACCTTTGGTTCTACCTTTTTGAGCAATGCCATCTCCACGAGAAGACGCCATGCCACCCTTTTTAGCTCCTGGAGCTCTAGACTTATAGTTATCAGAAGTTGCTTTATTAGCTTCTCTTCTTTGCTCTACTGCCATCCTACCGCTAGGAGTAAAAGTATCCTTTAAATAACTACCAATACTTGAAGCTACCTTACCAATTTTTTCAGCGGCGGCTTTTCTATTTGCAGCGGCTTCTTCTGGCGTAGGAACATTAGGGTTAGTAGATGTTTTTTTAGGAGCAGATTTAGTTTCAGCTTTAGGAGTTGGGGCTTCTGTTTTTGGAGCAGGATTTGATTCTGCTTTTGGAGCTGGAGTTTCTGCTTTAGGTGCGGGTTTTGATTCCGCTTTTGCCGCAGGTTTACTTGAAGCTAACTCGGTTGTGTAGCTTTTACCATTCCAAGTAAATGTTTTGTCTCCACCAGAACGCGCAGAAGCAAATGCGTCTTTAAAAGATTGTGGGGCTGCGGCATTAGTAGCGGCATTAGTAGCGTCAGAGTTAGCTTGCTGATCCGCAGTCATCGAACCACGGTCGCTTTCGTCTTCTATCTGGTCGCCTTCTGCGTAACGTCTAGTTTTTTTCATGTCTATTCCTTACATGTATCTGCCTTTGGTCATGCCTTTTTGCTGGATAGCATGCTGACCAAAACCTTTGTTACCTTTTTTCAGGCCTTCTGAACCTTGTGTTTCGCCAATGATTGTTCCGCCTTTAGCGTACTTCTTGGTCATGCCACCTTTTTTCATGCCTGTGGTAGAACCCTTCATTTTCTCTTCGATATCTTTGGTGTGTCCGCGCTTTTGAATGCCATGCTCACCAAATTTTTTATCCTTGTTTGAACCCTTTTCTACGTCCTCTTTCATGGTACGTGGGCCCATTGTTTCAGCTTTACCACCAGCAGCCATCTTCTTGGTTGCTCCGCCTTTTTTCATTCCACCCATACCGCCCATACCGCCCATCGCAGGGGCAGGTTGAGCCATTTGAGCTTTCTTCATAGCCATCATAGCTGCTAATTTTCTTGGATCTGTTGCCATAGTATCACCACCTTTTGAGAATTTTTTGCCTTTATCGGCACTGCTAAAGTCTTTTCCCACAGATTGCGGGATACCTACCTTTTTGGCAAACGCTGGATTATGGGCCACCGCTTCCATAAGATTATGTTGTTTCTTACTCGTACTAGGCATTTATTGCTTTCTGTTGAATAAGTTGATCAATTTTTGCTTCAAGCTTGTTAAGGCGTTGGTCAATGTGGTCGCTAAGGCGATTAAGTTCTGCCTGGGTGATGTAGTCACGAGCATTCTCCTCACGAGTTTTATTTAACAAAATGTCAAGTCGCTTAATCTCATCAAACTTTTCTTTAAGTAGGAAACCTATGATTGCCAGTAAAACTGACAATACAGCATTCCAAAGCATCATTAAATTCGAGTCCATCAGCATTTCCAAGCTCTGAGTGATTTGTTAATCCGACTATTCGGGTCTTTTGCGGTCTTTTCTGAGGTAAGTTTTTTCTTCATCCCAGTCATCCTCGCGCAAAAAGAATCTTTCCTTGATCCGCCTTCTGGTTGCGGCGGTTTCAAGTTGTGCCCTTCTTTCTTCGCGGAAGCGCGACCCTTCGCGTTCAGACCCCCATTGGGGTTTTTGCCTTCTTTTCTCTGCCATGCTGGACTCTTTGCCATATTATGCCATTGCCTCTTGACAAACCACGTTAACTTGAAGTGTAACACCGCTACTGTTAGCGCAAGTAACCGCAACCGTCAAAATATCTGCTACGTTACCCCTGACGTTAGTCAATACGGGGAAGAAGTTTGTCAAATCAAGCTGTTGCAAACCGTTAGGAGGTGTAGAGAATGCGTACACAACCTCACCACCAGACATCGCCACAGAGCTTAAATCCTGTTCCGCAAATGAGTTGTATGAACCAAGAGTATTCAAAGGAGTAAAACTTGCGCCTGTTAAAGATACCTGGTTTGTAGGTGTAGATGTAATCAATTCAACCAAACAAGTTTGTGAAGAATTTAAAAGCAGTGTCTGTGGCAATAATTGACCACGATCAATCAAGCCAATCTGGTAGCTATTTCCAGAAGCAGGTGGGTTACCCAAAGGCAATCCTGTAACCACATCTCCAAATGTCAAAGCACTTGTTGTGTTGGATGTGATACGGCCTGTATATGGAGATACTGCTGATGCGCCAGAACTATAGTTTCCAGGAGTTACGTTACCCCATACCACAGTAACTGTAGTTGTTGGGTTAGTAGCAGGAATGCTGACTGAGAAATTACCATTCATTCCAGATGGAGTTGCGCCGCTAATGATAATTACATCACCTTGTTTTAGTCCGTGAACAGAGCTAAATGTAATGGTAGATGAGTACTGTGTTAGACCCGCAATCGTTGAACTAGCTGGGTTAGAGATAGCGCTGATTGATGGCAAACTAGCCTGGTAGTACACAAACTTACCAACCCACTGATTTGCACCCCAGTATGTAGCTGTAGGCGTAGATGTCAGTGTTGCACCACTTACCAATTGGATTGGCAGGATCATGGTAGATGTTGTTGGTACGTTTTGGATCAACCAAGTTTGAGCTGGGTATGTTGTGGTTCCTGTTACGGTTCCAGATACAGTACCTTGGGTTGTGCTTAGTTGATAAATACCATTTGCGCCAGGGGCAGTAACCGTATAGGTTCCAGATGCTTGAACCGTAAATGCTTTATTAAGTGTAATTGTTGCGCCATTAATGGCAGTAATATAAGTACTAGTTGGAACTCCAACACCAGTAATTATCTGTCCAACAGCAAAAGAAGCTGAAGATGCCAATGTTACTACACTAGAACCAACTGCTCCGCCACTAGAATAATTTTGCGATGTTGTTGCGGAATAAAAAGTATATGTACCAGCCGCCTGAGCGGTTAAATTATTACTTAAAGTAAGTGTTGCGGTACCAGATCCAGCAATAACAATAGTACCCGCAGGAATTCCTGTACCTACAACTGGCGCTCCTGTAACTCCACTTACATTCCCTGTAAAAGTAATTGTATTTGCGCCGACTGCTCCTCCGCTGGAATATGTCGCAGTTGTTGAGGAGGTTACAAATGCTGATAATTGTTGAACAATAGTTGTACCAGCAGTAATACCTGTACCCGTCACAGTCATACCAGGTTGGAATGCGCCAGATGCTACAGCAGTAACAGTTAAGTTTGTACCAGACACGCTATAGTTTGTAGATGTCGTAGTTCCTACTTCAGTAAACGAACTAAGAGTTACATACTGAGCTGGGCTGTTAGCGTTAGCTGTGTTAGTTACTGCATAGCCATGAGCAGATGCAAATGTAACTAGAGCTTGACCGCCGTTAGACTGACCAACCACGCTAGAAATAGCAGGAGTAGCGGCACTGATTGTCAAAGTTTGTGCAGTACCACCAGTACAAGCCGCATTAGTCTGATCAAAAATATCAGAACCAACAGCTCTCATACGGAATGACATCGCAGGATAACGTGTAATCGCAGCTGAAGGAGCACGGTTTTGAGTCTTAGCATCATTACCATATGAATAGGTAAATCCACGCTGTCTATCAATTGAACCTTCAATCAACACAGACACACCGTAGTGAGTCATTAATGAAGATACTGCACTGCCTGTATCTCTTTGCTCATAGCGAACAGGCAAGTTACCTGTACGGCTCCAAGGAGTAGTTTGTGCGTTACCTGTGTAGATACCATTACCTGCACCAACCTGGTGGAGGATGTAAGGCTCACCGTTGAGAACCACGCCCCAACGCAAAGCTCCTGCACCGTACCATGCGTACTCCATCCAGATCATTTGAACTTTAGTCCAGTCCAAAGCATCGCGAATTTGTTTGTTACCGTTCCATACAGACGCATCAAATACTGTATCTACGGGTAAACCCCCAGAGTCAGAACGAATAACTACGTTCATAGCATATGGGTTAGACGTAGATGTCGCGCCATACTGCATGAAGAAAATACCGTTGGAATCATCAAAGATACCAACACGTTGATACTGTCCAGTTACAGAAGCACCAAAGTTTACGTTAGATGCCATGTAAAAAGTCTTACCTGGCTGATATCTGTGATAAGGACGGCTTTGACGAATCGTAATATCACCTGGGGTGTTACCACCACCAATGTTCATAGACACGCCACCAAGACCTGGGTTCTGAACTATATAAGCTTGTCCAGATACGTTTTGAATTACGTTTTCCCAACGAAGAGGCTGAACTCCATACTCGAAGTCAGCATCATAAATATTCTGTGATTGACTAGTTTTTAACTTACCGACAACGTCACGCAGACGTTGGGGAGCGATAAACTGTGCTGACCCATCAATACCTTCCCAATCCATCGTAGGCGTTTGCATGCCTTGATTGGCGAAACCAGTTGCATTTTGGTTGTAGTTATCGCGACCAGAAAAGAAATAATTGCGTAATGACAAACCCATATAAACCCCTATTAAATCAAAGAAAGGGGGGACATGCCCCCCTAGCTATTAGTCGAAGTTACCGTATGGGTAAGCTGTACCTGTACCAATGTTAGTGTCAGCTTGACGATAACGTACAGTAATACCAAACTGTCCAGCAGTAGGGGCAGTTAAACCAGAAGCAGCCGCAATACCAATGGTAAATACCAATTGTGAGAAAAAGCTAGGCTGTACACCAGGTTGAATATTCTGAATATCAGAAGTTGTAGATAACAAGTTATTCAACTGAGTCGTTGAATAAGCTACTGTCTGACGTCCAGCTGTACCTGTAGTTGTTGTACCAATCGCAACTGAAGCATATGTGGGTGTACCGCCGTTAGCTGTTGTGCTATTGGAGATGTACATGTTTACGCCAGTAGGAGTTGCTGTAATACCTGATATTACAGTTGGCATGTCGATAATAAAATCTTGAATTTGGCTTTGGATAGGCAAATACATGATCACGCCACGATATACGTTTGTGGCTGTATCAACAGAGGGAGTTGTAGTTGTTGGTCCAGTAGTGCTAAATACTGAGCTAGGTGTATACAACTGAGCATTTTGGTTAGGAACAGTGTTGGACATAACATATTGTCCAGAGCCACCAGCATAACCTGCTGTTTGGTTACCTGTTGTTACTGCGAAGTCGATATAACAAGTTTGAGTTAAAACTGCGTAGCCTACGTCACGTAGGGGGCCAAAGCGGTTATCGCCAGAAAGAATTGGCCCTTCGAATGTACTGCGTCCCATAATGAGTCCTTATGCAAAAGTTACCTTGTTAATCGTTGCATCGTCTGCTGGGCCAGTGGCAACAAGGTTGAATTCCCAGATGGAATAAATATAACACAATTTTCACACTCGTCAAGTAAAATTTTTGTATGCCGTACAAAGACCCCCAAAAACGCAAAGAGATGCACAAAAAAGCATCGGCTAAGTATTATGAAAATAATAAAGAAGAGACTAAAAAACGGACCAAGGAAAACCGCAAGGGGTATAAAAAGCTGTGGCAAACCTTTAAAGAGCATATCAGTTGCGCTAAATGTGGGATGAATCACCCGGCTTGTATGGATTTTCACCATGAAGACCCAAGCACTAAAACGGGGGCGGTGAATCAATTTGTAAGGGCTAAGTCTTGGAAAAAGGCATATGCGGAGGCCGCTAAATGTATCGTATTATGCGCAAATTGCCACAGGATTCACCACTATGAGCTACATGAAGCCAAGAAAAAAGGGGCCGAAGCCCCTGTGGATCACGCAAAATCTACGTCTTGCTCGTCTTCAAAGTCTATATCTTCTTCTGCGAATTCAACAATTTCATCGCATTCAAACCACTCGTCAAACTCTTCGTCATAGTAAAACTCTTCGCCAGTAGAAAAATCCACCCAGTAAAGTTCATCTTCTATTTCGTCGTAGTAATAGCCTTCATCATCAAACTCAATCACTTCTTCAATATCGTCCTCAAGAATTTGCTCAATACGATCCAAAATTTCTGAAAGTTGGTCTGCCAAATCATTCATATCTTCCGCTGTAACAACAACATGTAACATAATATTCTCCAAAATAAGGTACAGCAAGGCGCTGTAACATCATGTTATCGGTGATTTATGACGGCTCAAATACAGATAAAGTATATATTTTAGTAATAAAAAAGGCCCCTTTTGGGGGCCTTAGTGGAGGTCTTTAGTTCTTAGTAAGAACCGTAGATTCCTAATGGATCAGACCAGCCGAAGCTATAACGCTCTCTGGACTTGTAACGTACGTTACCTGTGTCAAAATCACCGTCCATGCTATTTTGCAATGGTACACGAACGAAGTGCTTGAGACCGTTAGGTACGTCAGTTGTTAAGAACCAAGCATTTGGCGCTGTCAAGAAGTGATTGATTGTGTAGCCTTCTGGTACAGAACCGTTGTTCTCGATAGCGTTAATGTCGTTGTTGTTTGTACCAACACGCAGTTTTGTCTCTAACAAACGAGTAGCGACGAATTGCAATGCTGGGGGAACAATCAACTTCTTGGGCTTAGCTGCGATCAAAAGACCACGCTCATCTGTCCAAGCTGCGATCTGGATAACAGCATTTTCAAGGGCTGTTTCGTTCAAGTCAGCAGGAGTAGAAGGAGTGTTGCCGTTTGTACCACCGTTGATTAGTGGGTGAGCTGTGTTAAACAAAGAAACACCATCACCACCAACATAAGCTGAGCTAAAACCGTTGTTGAGTACGGAAGCAGCTTTAACTTGTTTGGTGTAAGCCATAGCACGAGCCAAGCCTTTTGTATAACGTGCAGACAAAGAGTCATACAAGTTATCTTCAATAGCTTCTTCGGTTAGGGAGAACCCTAACGCGATTGTCTCGTGGTTATAGCGAGCTGTCCATGCTTCTTGCGCATTGTCATAAGCGATGGCATTGCCCTCACCCTTGACTGGTGCTGCAGAGAATCCTGACAGTTTGGTCTCTTCTTCGAATGAACGCTCAGAGGTCTCTGTTTCGTAGATCTCTTTGTGCTCTTCGCCGTAACGTGCATACTCTAAACCGAACAATGCGTTCAAGCCTGGGAGCAGCTCTTTCAATAGTTGTGC
>Ga0007824_1000150_pt1 | contig 19031 bp, 28 predicted proteins | sample CryBogCBE05Oct08_FD_71225 | JGI IMG/M metagenome (GOLD analysis project Ga0007824, IMG submission 71225) | Freshwater microbial communities from Crystal Bog, Wisconsin, USA - CBE05Oct08 | ecosystem: Environmental > Aquatic > Freshwater > Lake | place: Crystal Bog, Wisconsin, USA | collected... | reverse complement strand
GCGCTATAAGAAAAATAACCTGCTACCGCGATTAATATTGCAATAATAATATTTTTAAAAGTGCCAGAGTTTTCCATCTATGATTCCTTCTTGATTATGTTGAATTTAAAAGTATTCGTGTATATACATACTCTCTTAGGTAGGCATGATATAAGAAAGTTCACTAATCTCAAAGCAACTGACCTTTTAGAAAAATAAAAAACCCGCTTTAAAGCGGGTTTTTTTAAATCAAATGATTAATTATTTTGAAGCAATGACTTTTGCAGCTTTTGAACAAAGTTCACTGCTTGATTTATTCACCATGCCTACAACGTCTTCTGAGCGAAGATTAGCCTGCATAAGTGCTTTCTCAGCTTCAGTTTGTGCTTTGCAAGCAAGTGCAAAATCGTTATTTTTAACAGCGATGACGCTTAAATTTTGTAAGCGTGCTGCACGCTCTAATTCGTGAAGTTTTTCATTGCTTTGAATGAATGTGGACGCAGCCACTGTAGTTGAGATTGCTGCAACAGCAGCGACAATAATAAGACTTAAACGTACTGACTTTTTCATTTCTTTTCCTTTTGGGTTGTATTAATAATATGCACTTTTGATGCACGTGATCATCATAGTCGTCAATTGTTAACAAATTATGACGAGCGCCCAAATTGGTCTGAATGAATAAAAAAAAGACCAGCAAGACTTCTAGTCGACTGGCCTTTTAGTTTAATTTAAATTATTTAGATTGCGTTTTTGCAGCCTTATTGCATAAATCTTGATTGCTCTTATGAATCATGCCAAGCAAGTCTTCAGCTTTTGAATGGACTTTACCTAGATATTGTTCTGCTTCAGTTTGTGATTTGCAAGCAAGAACGAAATCTTTATTCTCTATAGCAATCAAAGTTAAATTTTGTAAGCGCGACACAGCTTCTAATTCCTTAATTTTTAATCTAGCACCAACATATTTGTATGCTACAGCTGCTGTAGCAACTAAACCGATAAGCGCAACTGCGATCGTTACCTTTGTATTTTTTTTCATTACATTCCTTAGTAAGACATTTAAATTAAATGGTGGCCAGGGGCAGAATCGAACTGCCGACACGCGGATTTTCAATCCGCTGCTCTACCGACTGAGCTACCTGGCCAGATAAAATCTCACGATAAAAACCGTGAAGAAGCGGAATTATAGCAAAAATAGCCCTTTTTATCTGCCCCCAGGCAGTTATTGGTTAATCCTAGAGTCCAGTAAATAGACGCTGAGTTTTTCAAAAAGCCCAGCGTCTAGGGGCTGGACGGTGGTTTTGGATTGATAATCAAGTTTTTGTTGGATACCATGTATTTAATAAACTAATTTTTAATCCATAAACAAGGCGGGATTTATGAGCTTCTCTTTTCAAGACATTAAAGATATTTTTAATTGCATAAGAAATTTCTTTTTTAAGAAGAAAAATACAAAAGAAATTGATTCAAAGATTCGTCAAAGCATTCTCAATAAAGACATGGGAGAAGATATTGATGAAGATATAGAGGATTTTGGAAAAAAAGTTTCAAAAAATAATGAGAGTTATAAAGCTCTTAGAAGAATGAGAAAAAGCAATCTTCAGCATACTGCTAAAAGAAAAGCTGCTGCAAAGAAAAAACCAGCAGCAAAAAGAAAACCTGCTGCCAAGAAAAGACCAGCAGCAAGGAAAGTGCCAGCTAGAAAATAATCCATGTTCCTATTATTACTAATCTTACTCTTTATTCTATTTGGCCTAGCTGTTCTCAGTTTTGTGGGGCACGTTATTCTTTGGGTTTTTCTAGCGGGTGTATTAGTAGGTGGTTATCAACTACTCAATCAAACTGACTACAAGCATTTACTCGCTGTAGGTTTTGTATTGATAGCTTTAAAGCTAGTGATTGATGCACTAAGAAAGAAAGATCGTTAAAGGATTGTAAATATCCCTTATTCGTGAATGTCCTTTAAAAGGACATTCAAGGTTGGGGTTATGAGTGTCAAAAGTTTTGACGGTTGTTAATACAGTTTGTTGAAATTAAAATATACTTTTATAACTTCTTTGCCTTGCAATTCCTTAAGTTTTTTATAATCAACAATCTTTAAGTCATAAAGTCTGCCTTTCTTAGCTATTAAATATACATAAAATTTATTCTTATGTTCATTCATAGCTCGCATTTCAAGACTTTCTAACCATCTTTGATTAAATTTTTCTTTCTTAGTGGTTTTAACTTCTACATATCTAATTTCATTTCCTTTTTTAAGTAAAAGATCAAAACCGCGCCCTCTGTATGTCTTATGACCATCTGAGTTTGGAATCGATTCCCAGCCATCTTCCTGTATTTTTTTTGAAAGCCATTTAATTCCATCTTTTTCAGTTTTTATATTGCTCATATTGTTTTTATTTAATTAACTAAATCAAAAGATTTATTTTTCCAAGCATCCTTTGGCGAGTAAATCAGTTTTACTATTTCAATTTCAGCATTTTTATATCTTTGGATTGGAGTTCCTTTAGATCTATTGCCCTTAGAATTTAGTCTTATATTTTCCTCTTTTAAAACAGTAACCATAGGGTAGAGTTTAAAGTGATTCCAAATAGACTCAATATCTAATAAATTTGAATTTTGTATCAGCCACTGCCAAGTTTGTTCAAGAGGCATTTGATGTTCGTTAATTAGATTATCTAGCCAGTCATTGAAACTATTTGAGTTTTTCAGTTTTTGCCAAGCTGCCTTACTTATGCATTTATTTAATTCTTTAATAGATTTTGATTCTCCATCTCTACCAACAGAAGCGTAATTTGAAAGAACTCTCATAGTAAAAGTTATTGATTTATCTCTTTTGATTTGAAATTTTGCTTCGTTGAGAATAAACTCAATCCTTCTTCTTAAAAAATCATCCATGTTTAATTTTTTGACTTTTCCAGTTTGTATACAACAAATAAACCTATTAAATATATAGCCCCAGAAAGTGCAATAAAAGGGTTTAGATCCCAATGGTTTTGTATTCTATAAATAATATGAAATAGTTGTAGTGATGCAAAACATAAAACTGTAATTAATGTTGATTGAAATTTATATTTTGGAGATATCCAATAACTACAGAAAAATATTATTACAGGTAATGTAATTGCATTTGTAAATCCAACTATATGAGCAACCATCTCTTCGTTGAAAAATTTATTTAAAAACCAGTAGAGTAAATCTATAAATGTAGAAGTGTATAGAATTAGAAAAATAATAGTAAGCGAAATAACTCCAATCCATCTAGCTACATCTAATTTAGTTATTTTCATTTTTTATTTCTTAAATATGCAGGCTCATCATAATTAGTTGGACTTAACATCCCAACGGTAATATCTGACTTTTTTGTTTGAGGTATTTCATCGTGTCTAACTTTAATTGCAACACAATGATTAAACTTAATGGCATGCATAAGCTCTTCATTTGTTTCAATTAAATATACTTCCTTTTCACACTCATGGCAAAATTTAACATTCTTTTCTTTTCTTTTTAAGAGATCTTTCCACTTCTGATTACATTTAAATCCAAAAGAACAATTGCGAATATCAACATATGACTTTGCATCTTCCCAAAAGTCAGTTTGTGATTGTGTTACCTTTTTTATTGTTTTCTTTACCATTGATTACTCAATAACGAATTGTGGTGTTACTGAATAGCCTCTTAAGTTAGTGCCTGGCAAAGTAGGATATACGTTACCTTTATCAATAATCATCACAGGCTCCGTAATGTCTTTTATGTTAGCCCCGGAATAGGATTATAATTTGCACTTCAAATACATAAAAATCTACAGCAAATCATCTGATTTTGAATCATTTAATAGCTCAAAGGATGAGCTTCATTATTCAAATAAATTCATCATAAAAGTGATGCCATTTGCTTTCGGGTATAGACCTAATAAAGGCATCCATTTCATTAATTAACTTATGCTTGTCAGCAAATTCAATATATTTTCTTAATCTTAAACTTCTCTGCACCTTATCTTTTTCTGAAGAGTTTTTATCGAGAAGAGGTGTTTTATATTGGTTTAATATGGAGTCAAATGTTTTAGCTTGAGTATTTATTACCCATAGATGATTCCAATAGTCTCTCATTGGGCAAACTCTCTCATTGATTAAACAGTATTCCATCAAAGCTTTCGCTTTGCTTGATATTTCTTGGGCCATAATTAAAAATTATGGCTTATATGTAGCTCAAATTTTGAGCCAGGGGGAAAGATTAAATTATTTTATTTACTGCCAATCTTTTAATTCTTGAACTTCGATTCCATCAAGTCCCTCAGAGCTATCAGGCATAAGTTTTCTTTTTGAATGAAGCTCTTCAAATATCTGTATAGCCTGCTCTTTGCTTTCAGCTTTTATTGTTTCCATAAATCCTAAGACTTCAAATGCCATAACTTTATACTTCTTCATAATAATATCCTTATAATCACCATTGATGACCACAGTTAAAACACTTGCGTGTTGGTTTCTCATTGCCAACGATACATCCGCCTAATTCAACTTCTTTTTTAAACCAAGATTGCAAAGTATCATCTGTAGGATAACCATAAAGTATATCTATACCTTCTTTGGTAAGACATTCAGGACATGTGTATTTTTCAGATTTCATAATATGAGGATGCTTATTTTTTTTTATTCATTAATGTAAGAATTGTGCCAATGATAAAAATAAGCCATACCCACCATTTAGCTCGCATTCTTATAAGAATAAGAAGCACACCAAACCAAATCAAAAATTCAATCAATACCATTAATTAATTTATTTTTTATTATTTCAATTTTTTGAAGTAAATAAAGCAAATGACAGACTGCATTTAATTTTCTAAATCTTTCTTTTTCTTCAAAGGGCCTAATATCTCTTTCATATATTTCGACCTCAGTTTTATTACCTTTTTTTAAGTTATGGTAAAAAATTTGTTTTGCCATTGACATTATATTTCTCCTTGTTTAGCCACTTTGTCAATTGAAAGGGTGTGGCAAGTTGGGAATAAATCCACCCTTATAAAAACTTAAGATTTTTGTGCTTCATCTTCCAAATGATTATAGTCAGCATTTAATGCTATAGATACTTCCGTAATATCTTTTATAGCTTCTTGTAATTTATATCCGTTTTTTAAAAAGAATATATGAGCATAACCAGATATATTGTGATCATCACTAAAATCATCATATCTAACGTCTACTGAAGGAACTTGATCTAGAATATTTGCTAAAGGATCATTCCAGGGATCAAAACCAATCAATTTCTTATCTGCACAGCTTTCAAACTTGACGTTTATATGTCTGGTTGGATCATCAAGATAACCAGTTAGCTCTTGATATCGCTTCCATGGAATATCTGATAAAAATGATAACTCTTTAATAAGATCTAAATAATCCCCTTCCCAAATATGTCCTAAATATCCAGGATACTCTTCAATAGCTTTTTCTTCTTCGAGCTTCTCTAATTTTTTCATTTAAGTTTCCCTTAAATTGAATAATAATTATTGTTCTATATATTCTTTATTTAGAATTTGTTCAATATCTCTAATATATCTTTCAGAATGCTTGTAGCCATTCTCTAAGGATTTTTTAAACCATTCTAGAGATACTTCTAAATCTTGAGGCAGATCACCATTGAAATACATAAGTCCAATGTTATGTTGTGACATTGCGCTACCTTGATTTGCAGCTTTTAAATACCAATCAAATGCTTTTCGAATATCTTTTTCAACATACTTTGCATTGTAATAGTAAGCGCCTACATTATGCTGTGCCATCATTACTCCATTCTCAGCTGCATGAAGATATAAATTAAATGCTAATTCATCATTTACTTCACAACCGCGACCGTATTCAAACATATTGGCTGCATTGAATGCCGATTCAACACATCCTTCTTTTAATGCCCTAACATACAAATTTAAAGCTTCTTTATATTCACCAGTATCCATATACATATCTGCTCTATATCTCTTAGCTTCTGTGCTTCCCATTTCTATAGCCCAAACGTAATACCCTGACGCTGTGAATCTACTTTTTTTCTGTGGATCAAAGTGATAAATTTTTCCTAAAAGAAAACAGGCATAAGCACTACCTTGTGCATGTGCTTTTTCTAGCAGCTCAATCGCTTTATCAATATCTTTTGCAATACCATCACCATACATATATTGATAACCAAGAATTGTTTGAGCTTCTACAAGATTTTGGTCTGCTGATTTTATAAACCAATTACTTGCTATTGAATGATTAGTTTCTACTTTTCTTCCGTAGTAATAAAAACAACCTATTAGATATTGTGCTCTAGAATCGCCATTATTTGCCTTAATGAGTAAATCATCATATGCATCATCAATAGGATTATGATTACCTTCCAAAGTATTATTTTCAAATAACTGACTTGTTAATACCTGCCCCATTTTTATATCGCCTTTATTTCAATCAATAAATCCTTAAGTCGCTTACCATCTTTTACTTCTTCTAATTGAATGCCTTTTTTTAGTAAATGTTTAATTGCTTGATAATCTGTCCTGCGAATAGCATTCCAAATATTGATTTGCGCAGCATTTTTTTCACGTTCAATTCTAGCTAGATGCGCTTCGTGTTGATTCTCCAATATTCCCTGATATTTGAGTTCTCTATTCTCTTTAAACTGTATTGCCTGATAAAGAAAATTGCATATAGGTCTTCCTTCAAATATTTTAACAAGGTCATATCCACTCCCAGTTTTAGATAATTTATAAAATAAAAAAATTAATATTTCTTTTCCATCCATGTGATCTATAAATTGATTTACATATTCATCGGTCATCTTTTTCATGCCTTCGATGATTTCCTCTTCGGTATATTTTGAAAGCAATTTCTTTAATGGTAATGAGCCGCATGTTGTGCAGTATCTTTGAGCACAAAACCTTCTCTTTTTAGCCCATCTTAAATCTAATAAAAATCTAAAAAGTTTTCTTGCTTCCACGCTTCTTAATAATTTCTTACTGCCTCAATGAGTATTTTGTGTATTTTTTCTTTAAGTGGTTTAGGTTCAATAACTTTTACATCTGAGCCATATTTCATAATGTCCATTATTAGCTCTGGATCTTGGCTGTATGGGAAAGATAATTGGTATGAACCATCTTCTAAAAATTCACCTTTTTGTTTTGGATGCCACTTCTCAGTTGATACCCATCTAGCTCTTTCCGGGGTAAATTTGAGTGTCACCCATTGGATATTAGAGCCAGAAAATATTCCATAACCTTCACTTAATGTTTCATCTAGTTTCTTGTCAGAAATATTTTCGGCTTTAGTTTCTAGCGTTTCTTTGCATTTGATGGAGTCCACGGAGAAACTTCTAATATCACCCTTTAAATGACACCACGCATCTAAATACCAATTACCTTTGTAATACACCAATCTTTGCGGTGATATTTCTCTGGTAGTTGTTTGATTTGTGCTTCTTGCATAGTAGTCAATGATCAATCTCTTTCGTTTTAATAGTGCTGAGCCTATAACTTGAAAATGGTCTAAATTAAACTGCCTATTACCTATAACTTCAACTTTTATTCTTTTATTAATGTCATCAACAGAATCCTCTTTGCTGCCAAGAATTCCTGACAATCTTGATAGCAAAGGTTTTATGTGAGGACCCAATAGCCCGCCTGAATCAATGCCTGCTAATAAGTGCTGCATTGTCATGAGCGCATGTATTTCCTCTGCGCTAAACCATAAGCCTGGTAGCTCATATTTCATACCTGGCCCTTGGTTCTCAAATCTATAAGTACCACTATCTCTGTCAAAAATGATAGGTGCATTTAGGTTATCTCTCATGTATTGCAAATCACGCTTGACCGTTGGTTTTGAAACTTCGAGTCGCAGTATCAAATCAGCCATCGTAATGCGCTGTTTGTTATTCAACATTTGATCGATTTTATATATACGTTCTCTATTACTCATAAAGCTTTCTTTCTTGATATTTGACAGTATCTAGGATCATAGGCTCATAGAATGAGCCTGCCAAATATTTTTTATGAATACCCTTTAAACCTAAATATAGTCTGAGTTATAAGGGGCTCAGTTTTTGATCCTTTGCTGTCTTAAGATGACTTAAAAATAAGGAGAAATTTATGAATTTTCATGAGGTTATTTTGATTGGGTGCTTATTTTTGGTGATTATGACGACTTAATTATGTTAAAAAATTTATCTCAAACAGCTATAGATTTAATTGATTACTGCTTATCTGACGGCAGAATTTGTCCAAAAAGAGAGTTTTGGGACCAGCTTTGTTGTATGTATAGAGGAGTAACACCAAGAATGAGAAGAAATAAAGATAGAAAAAGAATTCCAGTGCTAACGCCAGATTCACCATTTGCTGAAAAATTTCACAAGTCACTTAGGTTAAGAGTTTTTATCACTCATGCCGATAAGCACCAAGATATAGAAATGATTGATAAATTAATAAGATCATTAAGCAAAGATGATTGGCATTATTTTGGTGATTACAGGAAATTAATATGAGGAGATTACAGATTCTTTATTATGTGACGCATGTAAATATTTTGGATTTGTTAATTTATCTTATGCCAGTTGCGTCAATATTTTGTATTGCCATGGCACACTTAAAAATATTTAATTACGCACGCAAGATTAGTAGAACCAGAGAAACTAGAAAAGTTTATTGGGCATTAAGATATGTGGTGATTTTTAATTTAATAATGTTGTTTGTGATTTGTTTGAGATACTTTGATCTGCATGAGCCACCAGAAAAGAATTTAATTTTTAAGAAACCAAAATCTTTTAATGAAGCGATGTTTTAAATATGATCCCAGGCCTGCACAACCATAACCATCGCCAATGTATCTAATTCGCAATAGCGTAATAGAGAGTCTTTGATTCTTAATCTTGTTTCATTATCTAAATCTTCAAATTGCAATCTAGCGTATGCCATTGCCGCTGCGCCACCTTCAGCAATAATACTTACTTCTTCATCATCAAACTCCTCGACACCTGCTGGAAGTAAATCGTAAGCTAATATTTTAAGAATACGATATGGATCGTAATTATTAGATGATGGATCAAACCAAGCAAAGCCAGTATCAGATTTAAAATTGAAGCTAGGTATGCCATTTGGGGCTCCATAAATAGGATTGCTATAAGTGTCTCTTAAGAATGGGGAAGCTTTAAATAGGGCTGGCAGAACAACTTTCAGTGAGTTTCTTCCATTAGTATATTCATGAAAGAAACATTTGCTAGAAATAGCACAAAGATCAACCATATCTCTTTCGCCACCTTTGGTGATAATTCTGATAAATTCTATCAAATCTTCTTTGTCCTCCGGTGGCTCTGGATCTAAATTAAGCTCCTCGCGAATGCCATTAAGAATAGTATTCTCATGATGTGACCATCTAAAAATAGTGCCATTATCATTTGATAAAGCATTCATTAAAGCCCTAACGAATTTATAACTAGGGAATTCTCCAGGCTCAACACATATAAATTCATTTGCGTGTTTAACATTTCCATCTGCATCAAGAGTGTGATGAGAAAATTGAAAGCCTATAGATTGATAAGGCCTCATATCTTTATAAAATGGAAGGGCAGTTTTGGTGGTCTCAAAATCAATTAAATGATATGGATAATTCCATTTAGATTTTTGAAGTAAATAAAATGGTTTATCAAAGTAGAAGCCACCTTGATCATATTCTTTTGGAATCCCATCTACTTGAAGCCATTGTCTTTGAGTAGCTGAAAGACCTTCAACACCTGGGTCTTCATTAAATTCCTTAAAATCATCCCGGGTAAGTTGTTTTATTTTATATTTTTGATTTTCAATATATTCATCCTTGCGTCTTGAGTTATATAAATCTAAAACAAGTGGCTCATTAAAATCTTTATCGGTCCAATTGAGTGTTTCTTTCCAGCATTCATGAAAGCCGCTTTTTAGCTCACCACCAACTTCCGATTTAAATTCACAAGTCTTGCAGTGTTTACCTAATGCTGCTGGAATTTTTATATCTTTTGCGTAAGCATCTGCCCATTTATTTGCTGCATTTGAAAATACATCTTGATTGCCAGGATATAAAAGTGGCCCGTTAATTATTCTACTAACAAGAGTATCAACAGCAACTTTAGCTAAAATAACTTGAGCTTCTTTATATATATCAACATCACTAGGTATTCTTAGAATAACTTTATTGTCCTGGGTGATCTTGAACATTTGATTTAGCCCATCGATTTCTGCATTCTTGGCTTTGTTAGGCATCACTAAAAAAGATGAAATTTCTGATTTTGGGAAGGCTTGTTGTAGCACCCAAGTTTGAAATGTTATGTCTTGAAGGTAGCTTAAGTATTCAGATTTAATACCTCCACGCGCACCTTCCATATCTGGAAGAAGAGAATTGTATGATTTAGCTTTCGCCTCAAATATTTTGAGTTGATTACCTTTTTTTTCTAAAATATCAACTCGGATGAAGAAATTATTAAATTTAATCGCAGCTTCATAAATAACAACATTATCTTTTTTTAATAGCTCTTCCGTTAGTCTGATAGAAGTTTCATGGCTTTTATCTAGTATTTCAACGCCATCTTTGAAAAGAAATTTAGCCAGAGCACCAACCTGATAGCCTCCTTGTGCTAGAGAGGCAAGAAAAGAATCTTCATTATTTAAATTCTTGTATTCTGTCTTTCCCACATAGAAAAGTTTAGTCGGACAATCGATTGCAGAAATAAATCGTGATTTTGTTAAATATCTAGAATTCATTGAAAATTTATCATTTGGCTTAATTATTTTTTTGTTTGCAGTCTCTAATATATCTAAATATGAACTACGCCTATTATGTTATAAAATGTAATACAACAAATAATTTATAAAAAAAGTCTTATTAGAGTATAAAAGAAAAAATGCGATTTATTGATTTGTTTTCGGGTATTGGGGGCTTCAGAATTGCTCTAACAGAGATTGGTTTGGAATGTGCATTTTCCTCAGAAATAAACCAAGCAGCTAGAAAAGTATATGAAAGAAATTTTGGCCACAAGCCTCATGGAGATATCACAAAAATTAACCCATCTGAAATTCCTGATTTTGATATTTTGACTGCTGGTTTTCCATGTCAGCCTTTCAGCCTAAATGGAAAAAAAGAAGGTTTTAAAGACCTAACAAGAGGCACATTGTTTTTTAATATAGCTGAAATTTTAAGTATAAAAAAACCAGAAATTTTATTCTTGGAAAATGTTAAGGGGATAGTTACTCATGAGGGTGGAAAAACTCAACAGACTATTTTAAATACACTGAAAAATTTAGGATATTTCCCGCATACCGCTGTATTGAATACTTATGATTTTGGAATACCTCAACATAGGGAGCGATGGTACTGTGTTGGGTTTCGTCAAGATATAGAGTTTGAGTTTCCGAAAGGAAATCAAAAGGGTAGTAAGCTCGCTGATATTATGGATGCAGACCATAACGATCCAAGATTATCTTTGTCTAAAGAAGAATTGGACAGGATAGATTTTCATTTTAAAAATCATAATTTAAATCCACGAGTTAAACATGATAATTCACATTGTAATCCTCTGTCTAAAGCCGGTATTTATGGTATCTATTCATATTTAAAGCCTGATAATAGTCTTAGGTTCCATATGGGTGACCCAGCTAAAAGTCAAATACAAGATGACTACTATGTTTCATTAGAAGGAGTCTCGCCAACCTTAATCGCTACACGTGCGCCTAAAGTATGGGATTTAAGAAGACATTTGTCAGTTGATGAATGTAAAAGACTACAAGCTTTCCCTGAGAGTTACGATTTTTCTGATGTATCTATAAAAGTAGCCAAGAAACAGCTAGGTAATGCTGTTACTGTCAAAGTAATAAATGAAATAGGAAAAAATATTCTTAAATATCATAAAGAGAGCAAGCCTAAGAAAGTTGTTAAAGATCAAGAACAGTTAGTCTTGATTTAAATTTCACGAAGATATCGATAAACTTCTTTAGCTAACTTTTCATTTCTTTTAACTAGATGATCGTTCATATTTATTGAGAAAAGAAATAGTTTTAGTCCGCGAGGGCTATCAAACATGAGCTCTATAGGTTCATTTTCATCTGATGACGGAAAAACAAGTCCGCCAACTTTTGCATTCACTTGATTACAGTAAAAAATAAGTTGGTACAAATCACTGGTTGAAACAACTGAGTCTAAATTGCTTGATTCCGTGGGTTCGAACGATTTGTTCTTAACATCAATTACAGCATCAGCTGTGTTATTTCTTGCATTGTAATTAACTAAGATATCCGGTGAAAATTCTTTCTTTCCTGATTGTATTGAGCTTTTCATATACATAAATGCTTTTGGATTTTCCCATTTAAGTATATTTTCATCTAAGTTTTGGCTTAAAGCCTTTCGAACGTAAGATTCAAATAGCGAGTTTGTATTTTCCAAATACGCTAGCCATTCAATTTCGCCATTTGTATATTCTAAGTCTAGATCGAATAATATTTTTATACTCAGATCAATAGCATTCAGATACCATGGGTTGGAGCTATTACATCTTTCTAGAATGTCTTGTGCTTCAGCTCTAAGGAAAGTGCTATCTGATACTAGGTTTAAATCTCTTAATATCTGATATTTTTCTAAATTTATATTGTATTTGTCTATAAAACATAATTTAGTTAATGCTGCTTTAATTAGTTGGTTAGGTTTAGTATCCACTGTGAAGTCATTGTTAATTACAGGCAAACCTCTGTAAGGTAATGTTTGGGCTCTAAAATCTATAAAATTTATCTCTCCGACTAATTGGTGACTGTATTCTTCGATTAATTTATAATCGCCAGTTAGTCCGAATTGAATTAATTTTTTACAAACTTCACAGAAGCTACTAGATAAATTTTTAAAATTAAAAGTTTGGTCACCATTAGAAAAGCCAGTGCCAGCTTCACTGTATGATTCTATGTCATACAGAAAGCATATGATTTGAAAATAAGTGTTTAAGGTGAAAGCTTTATTTCTGGGTATTAGTTTAATTGATAGATCTTTAAGGAGTAATTCACCAACAATATAATCATTAAAAAAAATATTGTTAGCATCAATTCTAAAAGGTAAGTTTGGATTTTTAGATTTTGCTTCTCTAGCAATTTCAATATATTCAGCATCTAAATTTATTGACCCACCCTCTGGCAGCTCTTTAATTTTCAGTGACATAGCTCTCAAGAGCCTTTACAAAGTTTTCATTTTCCATTCTGTTTGGTAATTCATCTCCAAGAACCGCAAATAATTGCTGCAGATTGCCATGGCAATACTCTTGAACCATTGGTAGTATTTTATGGTTGAATAAATTTGCTAGCTCTTTATTATTCCAATAAGTCTTTGACCCCTTTTGTTCTGAACTTAATAAAAAGAATGTATGGCCAATTGCCAATTCTGGGTTTTTTAATACCTCATTTAATCTTCGATTAAGTTTTCTTAGAAAGTCGGTCAATGAAATATTCGCCTCAGTTTGACAATGGTCATTTAAAAGTGCTGGATCAGGTGCACAATAGGCAAAACCAAACCTTCTTCGAATAGCAAAGTCTACCGCCCCTAAAGATCGATCTGCTGAGTTCATTGTAGCTATGATGAATAGATTTTCAGGTAATTTGAAAGATGTTAATTTTCCATCTATACGAATTTGAGTTTCATTATCTCGGTCAAGCAGCTGAATGGTTTCACCAAATACTTGCCCTACGTTTGCTCTGTTAATTTCATCTATTATCAATAGATGTTTTTCAGGTTTGTTCTTAATTGATTCGATAATATTTAGTAGAATGCCTTTCTCATATGCAACTTCCGAACCTCTTACAACATATCCACCAATAAAGTCTTGATAGGTATACTTAGGGTGAAATTGAATTTTAGTAAAAGAACCATTAAAAAATTTCTTTGCTACTTCGTTAGCTAAGAAAGATTTCGATGTGCCAGGCGGGCCACTCAGAATTATTTGATAATATTGGGATAAAAGTTGGTTTATTTTTTCAGCATTCATTATTGTTCTCTCAATTGAATTTGATGACAAAGGATAGGTTGTGAAACTTACAGTATCAATCTGAAACTTCCCACTTTGCTTAGACTCTAGCCACTGAACATCAGCATTGGTAGGTTTTCCTATTAATAATCTTATTTGCTTTGTATCATGAATTTTTGAATCAAAGCTGGGGTTTATATTGTTTTTGTATGTAAAAAGGTAATTTAACTCGCTATCAGTAATTTTGAATTCACTTATAAAGAGATCAATTATCTGACGAATTGACTTTTTTTCCCTAAACTCAGTGAAACGATTAGCCCAAAGAGCAAATGAAGCAAGCGGAATTTTGCTTGCGCCTAAGTGTTCATTGGCTATTTCATTAATATAATCATGCTTAAATCTTATTTCTCCTCCGTCATAATCGTCGGCAACAATTTTTCTCCATGTTGTTGCACCACCAAGAATATTATTTTTAATTCTTGATGTAACCCATTTTTTTAATTTTTCTGAAGGGGCTTGACCTGCCCAAGATTTCATTTCGAAAGGTGATATGAAATCATATCGATCAGGCGATTCTTCAATAGGCGAAAATAACCCGCTTATTTTATAAGCAGGTAAATACGATTTTTCACTTATACCTGTTACAGGCTCAAAACTAACAGAATTGTATCCAGTTCCTTTTAATATAAGAAAGGTATGAAGAATAGCTGGGCTTTTAAAAGGAATACTTGTTAATTCTTTATAGGCATCTTCGATAGTAGATGTAGAAATAAATATGCCCATAGTTGCTTATAAACTTATCTTAATAAATAAAGGTATTAATCCTTTTATAAACCAAGATTAATTTATAGGCAATAACTTTTATTATTTAATTTAGGCCAAATAAATTAGTCATAAAATTTAATGTCTAGTAGTTAGTGGCAGATACTGATAGAGCAAGCTGCCCAGCTTTGATCTTCTGCCTTGCCTTTTCTGTCTTGATAGCCTGTTGAGTGCGTTTAACTTGATCCTGCATAGATTTAACGCGAGCTTGATCAGGCGTTAATGGTTTAATCATTTTAATTTCATACATTCTCATTTCAGTTACCAATTCTTTGCGGTGATATCGATACATTGTTTATTCCATATTGATATTGAGCTAATAATCTTGCATGTATATCGTTATCAGCAAATATGATGGTCTTGACTACTGAGCCTTTAACCTTCACATAAACTTGATAACGATACATACAAGTATTTAGCGTCGATTTACTAGACGCTAACTTTTACTTCGTAAAACGACTTCTTAGATGTGTGCTGGCTTCTTCGATTTGTGTATCAAGCTCGCCACCTTCAACCGCTGTCTTAATAATTTCAAGTGCCTTAACTAGAGCATTAGGATTATCAACTTCAACACTAGTTTTACCTTTAGCAATTTCTAAAGTGCGTGATCCGTAGCGAATGTTGACACAGACTTTACCTGTTTCCGATACAAACCACCAAGGCCTAATGCGTTTTGGCATTTCAACTTGTTTCTTCAAACCTGTAGCTTGATCACGAACGCTTCTAAAACGTGTAACTTGGAAAGGTTCTCCGCTAACTTGACTTTTAGCAAGTTGTATCTGCTCCCAAAGTTTTGTCGATAACTTGTTACGTCTAACTTGTATCGCAGGAAGGTTGATAGGTTTTTTAGCCGTTCCTAATTTCAATGTATTTAATGTGCTCATTTATTTTCTCCTTTTAAGTTAATAAGCACTCATAAAGTTAATGTCGAATATTTGGTTTGAGCAACCTCTTTATAAACTCTTCCTTTTTTTGAAGTAAAAAATACCAGTTTTTAAAGGGTTTTCTTTATCAAGGCATAAATACTTGCGAGTTGCTATGTGAGTTGCTTATTAGAAATAGTTGCTGTTGAGTTACTGGGTTGCGGACAAATGAATAGCTCTCTTTATCCGCAACTCGTGCAACAGCAACAACCTCTTGTCCCAAGCAACACCTGCGACTCATTTAAAATTAAAAGGAGATTTAAAAATGAAAAATATCGCAGTTCGTTTGTGGAACAATCAAAGATTTGGAACAACTTATGGTAAAGGACTTAGAAGGAAAGCCTATTTTAATGGCACTATCCAAATTGCTATACCACCTATTAAGTATTTAATCGATTTAGAGCCATTTGACTATTGGCATCACCATACTAAAAATTCAATTCACCTAAAAATGTTACAAAAATATAACTTTGAAACATTCAATGATTCAAACGTTTTGATGAGCTGGATAGTTCGTTATGAAGATGGTGTTAAAACGGCAGTAGAAGGTTTTTGTTGTTTTGATTTGAATGGCTCCGGACTTTTAATCCATATTGTTGATCTAGAATATAAGCTGGAAGATACTTGGGAGTTAAAGGTTAGAGAGTGTTTAAATAAAACACCAGGAAAACCTACACCTAATTTAATAGCTACAAATTATGAATTAGAAAAGTTAAGCGTCTAGGATCTAGACGCTTAAGAAATGGGTATCAAAAACACCATTTTTAGCTTCTATAGCGCATTTGATTAAGCACTAGCTATAACTGAGCTTCAATTTTTAAATGCGCTATAAATAGCTATGTAGCAAAAAGATTTTAGATAAGAAAATTCACATTTTCTTTACCAAAAAGCTAAGTCATTGATTATTGGAAGGTCTTTGCTTAGCCATTTTCGGTAGACCTTTTTTATAAAAGAAAACAAACTATAAATGACTTTTTATTTATCTTTTATTTAAAAAAGGAGTTACAAAATGGCACAAGCTAAAACACTTACTCAAGCAGAGTTAGATCAAGTTCTTCGATATGTTTCAACAAAACGCTACGCTATGCGAGATCGTTGCTTAATTCTCACATCATTTTGGTCAGGAATGAGAGTGGGCGAGATCGCTAATTTGAAAATGGGCGATGTTGTGAATCAAGATGGCACAATAAAAAACGAAATTAAGTTGTCAGCAAATCAAACAAAAGGGAATACAGCAAGAATCGTATTCATCCCCCAAAAATTAAAAGTAGAGATTTCTAATTATTTAAATACTCGTCACGCAAAACTATTTCATATTCCCTTATTTCACACAGATGATCGCTTAGGATTTTCTCCTAATAGTTTATGTCAGTGGTTTTTTTGGACATATAAGAGAGCTGGAATTAATGGTGCTTCTTCACATAGTGGTAGAAGAACATTTTTAACCTCATTAGCTAATCGAGGAATTAGCATTCATATTCTAGCGAGTTTAGCTGGACATAAATCTATTGCTGTAACGCATCGATATTTGGTTGCGAATGATGATATGAAAAGAAATGCGGTAGAGTTAATTTAATGTTTTTTTAGGAAAGATTCCTTTTCCAGCATTTATTATGAGTGCGTTTGCTTCGCGAAGATATCTTTGAACGACTAATTTCATTAGTCGTTGTTTATATAATTGTTCCTCTAAATTATCTTTTTTTTCTAAATTGAAAGCTGGACTCAGCATAAGTCTTTCACCAATTTTCCAAAGTTCAGTATCAGGATTTTGATCTACTTCCAAATAGACCATAAAAATCTTTTTGAATGTTTCCCATCTCATTCTGTTATCTAAAATTTTTAATTTTGCGGTCGAATGTTTTCTAAGTTTAATTTTTTTATTTGGATGGTATTCATCTAATATTTTTTTAATTTGATTATTTACAGCAGACTTTTTAATAAAAAGAGGAATTTCAATTGCAAGCCATTTAGGCTCAACATTGCTTTTTTTATAAGTAGATTGAGGGAAACTTCTAAGGGGGTGATTATTAGAGTTTTCGTCAGTTAGATCTTCTTTTGGTACAACATAATAGTTTGGGTTTAAAGAAGTCCTATTTAGATTTATAACTTGAACAGATGGCGGTTTATCTAATTGTTCGGCAAACAAATATCTCCCATGAAACTTCCACCACTTATGAAATGGTAATGATGTAGATCCAAACGGCTTAATGCGCATATTTTTATAGTCTTTATTAAGTCTTAAGAAAACATAAAACCAAAAATAAATCGAATCTTTAGCAAGCTTAATTTCTTCTTCAAATTCCACTACTGGTCTTCCATAAGAACCAGTAATTTCTTTAAATAACAATAGCTTATCTTTCATTTTTATTTTTTTCCAGTTAATTTGAAACAAATAATATATCAAAATCTATATTTCTGGATGTTTATTTGTTTTGAAAATATTCTTTTTCTACAAATCAACAAAATAAGCATTGTAGTTTTTTCATTAACCCGTTGATTTGTTTAATAAAAAGGAAAATATATGTTTAATAGAGAAAATTTTGCTCCTAGTAAGGCCAATATGGCTTTTGCTAATCAAGCAATTATTCAATTAGATGGTTTAGCGCAAAGAAGAAAGCTCTGGGAATCTACAGAGTATAGAAAAGCCAATGAGATTTTGTATGACTTGTTGGCTGATAAATTAGCATTGTATAAAAGTAATTTTGTGAATGCATCTGATGCAAATAAAAGAACTCTTAGACACGAGCTTATTGTTCGATTAACAGCTGATGGAATTAGAGTTCAAAACAATACAACCATTTTAATTATGATGGTGCGTTATGTTTTTGCATCTGACCGCAAGAGAGCTCACGGATATGCTTATGTTCTCAAAGCTGCTCTTTCTCACGATGTTGAACCTAAAGACCTTCCTCAGTTCATCAAAAATTCTGGTGGGATTGAAGAAATTAAACGCAAGATGGTTGTATCAGAAAAAGCTATTGTTAATAAAGCTGAGCGTGAAAAAGCATTATTAGTCGTTAAAGCTGATCTGGAAAAAAACACTAACTTTCCATTAGCAAATGTCTCAATTAAATTGGCAAGCAATAAGGAAACTTATGCTGTTCTTGTTTCACGAGTTAATGCTCAAGGAACATCTGATGTTGTTGCGATTCTTGAAAATGCAGAAGAAAAATTTGTTGAAAGCATTCTTAAAAAGATTGCTAAAGACAAATTAGCTGTTCAAAAAGAAGATGACGCAATTAAAGCCGAAACAGCTTCATTGGGTTTAAAAACAAACGATGCTGGAATTGTAAATCAAGCTTTAGCAGCGTAATTTCAATTATGGGGTAGTTT
>Ga0007824_1000138_pt1 | contig 19967 bp, 27 predicted proteins | sample CryBogCBE05Oct08_FD_71225 | JGI IMG/M metagenome (GOLD analysis project Ga0007824, IMG submission 71225) | Freshwater microbial communities from Crystal Bog, Wisconsin, USA - CBE05Oct08 | ecosystem: Environmental > Aquatic > Freshwater > Lake | place: Crystal Bog, Wisconsin, USA | collected... | reverse complement strand
GTTTACACCATAAACATTGAATACTGCAGGTGCAAGTTGATGCGAGGTCTTAACACCATAGCCATAGAATCCGGCATGATAACCTGAAGCAACTTGTTCACCAGCTTCGACGTTTACCTTAGTGGTAAATCCGCGCCATGCAGGAAGAGAGGTACCAACACGACCCGAGAAAAAAGTTGCATCTGGGCCATTCTTTTCGCTCTGACGGCTTTCAAGAGCAACACCGTAGTCAAGAACTTGATTTGCATTGTTATAACGCAGACCATACTGATCAAAACCATGCCGAGTATTTCCACCGGAAAACAGAGCTGATCCGGTTACAGTACCTTCTGCTTGAGCAGATACAGCACTAAGAACTGCAATAGCTGCAGCGATAATAAAAGTCTTCATTTATTTCTCCTATTATGAAAAGATCAAAAGTACTTCCACTTTGATCCAAAAATGATACGTGTCATTACACGAACTAGCCACTTTGGCTTTTTAACTAATCTATATATTACTTCTTCATTACCAAATACATCCCAAGAACATACAAATTGATGTTTACTAACAACTTTTATGAAGTCAGGATTATCATTCACAATCCACATTATCTATTCCCAATATTGTACTTACTCTTTAGTTCCCATTTACTTTTATCTTTAAATGGAATAATTTTAATCTGACCAATCTGAGCCACATTATCTTGTGATTTCTGAGGATCAGCTAAATTTACTAAACCCCATTCAGCTAAAAGATTTGCAATTGTATTTCTTCTTGCAATATCATTATCGGAAAAGTCTGCGTTCTTGCCATCCAGAGAAAACAGTTCTTTGAAGTGAACGATATAATAACGTCCTTGCTTGTGCAATATATGGCATGACTGATACAGCGTATTATCCTTTTTGGATGCAACACCAATTCTAGTTAAAGTTTCTTTAACTTTCAAAAAGTCATCTCTATTAGGTAGATAGACTTCAATCATGGAATCTATTAAATTGCTCATTTAATTCCGCCTTGTTCTTTTTTACCTCTAAGTACTGACAGTTGATCTTCAGACAAAATAGAAAGAGCTTGGCGGGCCTTTTCATAACTATAGTTATAATAAGACTGAACCAAGCCTAGATCATCTACAGACACCGGTTTGACCCATTTAGCAAAACGCTTCTTAGATCTAATAGTATTTATCAGATAATCATTCTTAAGTTTGGAATCAATTTCGTGGTACATATTCATTTCATTAGCATACAGGACCGTATCAATAAAGTATGATAGACCTTTGTTTACTAAATATGAATTATACTTACGTTCTGCTTCCTTTTGATCTTCTGCAGTTCTTATCAAATCCACCTTGGATTGTGAAATAGCGTTAATATAATCAAAAGGATTACCACTCATTTGAATTCACAATCCGCAAGGATTTCAGTTAAACAAGATACAAGGTTTATTTCTTGATCTGCAACAAATGCTGCCTTATACTGATACTCAGCAAGATGAATAACAAGTTGAGGGACAGAAGTTGGTTGCAAATAATCATAAGCAGTATCATAAAGCTTTTTGAACAACTCAGTTGTATCAATATCAATATGTTCTGCTACCCACTTACGAACCATTGGAAAGTTCTTGTCAGACAAGTGCTTTACCAAAAGTTCAAATACAGCATCATTAAAATTAGAAAGAATTCCAGAATCAATTCTACCAATAGCAGAATACCTCTGAAGTTCATTTAGAATACGGCGCCAATCTGGAAGATGCTTACTGATAACAGCAGCAAGTGCAGCTGGATCAAATTCTACGTTTTCAGTACTAAGAATTTGCTTAGCTCGCTTCATAAATTGAGCAGCCATAGTAGGCATATCAGATTTATTGATCTTGAACTCAATTACAGAACACCGCGAGTGCAGAGGTTCAATAATCTTATTCTTGAAATTACAAGTCATGATAAATCCACAATTCTTGGAAAATTCTTCCATGAAATTGCGGAGAGCCGGCTGAGTTGAATTTGCATTCAGATAGTCAGCCTCATCAAGAATAACATATTTACGACCACCTGAGAATGAAACTGTAGAAGCAAAGTTCTGAATTTCATTTCTCAGGGTGTCGATATTGCCATTCATAGATCCGTTGATGACAATATAATCCGCCTCCAGTTCATCAAGCATAGCTCGAGCAACAGTAGTCTTACCAATACCAGCAGTACCGGTAAGAATTAGATTTGGAATATTCTTTTGATCGACGAATTGTTGAAAAGTAGTTTTAAGGGTTTCAGGTAGAATTGTATCACTAATCTTTCTAGGCCGATACTTCTCGGTCCAGAGGAATTGATCCATCATAATATAATTTCCTTTTACTTACTAAGGCAAGCAATCCAATAAGTCAGATCGCTAGTTTCAAACCAACAAATACCAGCAGTTGTAATAGATACTTGATATTCTGCTGGGATCAGCTTCAAGTTTTCAGGCTTAAGAATAACTTGAAAATCTTCATTAGTTTCACCAACTTCAAGCTTGAAAGTATCTGAAGTAGATTCCTTCGAGTTGATAGCTGAGATAGTAATAACTCCATCAGCACCAGTGATTGCAACATCAGGCATTTGAAGAATTGCACCAGCCTTAGATATAGCTGAGAGACTTTCAGATGTCAGAGTAAATGTTGCAACTGGATCTGGGAAGTTATTGGTCTTCTTTGAAGGCGAGTCAACCATTTCTGGATTTGCATAAGTGTAATTAACACGTTGCTTACCAGAACTAACGGTCACATACTTGTCTTGAAAATCGAAATCTGGATCTGTGAAAAGAGAAATAACTCCTAGAAACCTTGAGAGTTCATAAATTGCAAAATCCTTAGGAAAGGATTCAGGAACAGTTGCTTGAGCAAACATAGACTTTGTTGGAGCAATAGTTCTAATTTCATTACCAGCTCTAATGAAAATTGTTGGATTGATAGTAGAAAAGTTCTTCAGAACTTGTAGAGTACGTTCACTAAGCTTCATAATATTCTCCAAAAGTGGAACTATAATATATTATACAATATTCACGAATAAATGTAAAGGGAAAAGAGGAGTTTACACTCCTCTTTTCTTTAACCTTATAATCCAAGATATAGTCTTAGCTAAGAAATGTACCTGGATTTGTGCTACCACCTGTAACTGGAACTACTGGGGCAGTATTTGGATTAGTCTGAACTGGAGGCTGAATAGGAACCAGAGGCTGATTATTCAGAGCAGCAAGAATCAGAGCAATTGCGGCTGTAAGAACATGTGAAGCCAGATTCTTGATCCAACCAAGTTCTTCAACTTCAGCAGCTTGAAGAACGAGAACTTCAATAGCTGCAATATCCCCAGTAGCTACACTTGGAAGAATCCGAATAACAAGATTCTTAAGAATAGCATACTGAGAAGGAAGCATTCCAGTCAGAATGATCTTGAAGTCATCCCAAAGAATTGAAGCAACAGCTTCAACAAGAACTACATCCTTTTGAGTTTCATGGGTTACTGCATTCCAAGCCTTTTGCAGGTCTGCATTAATGAGGTCTAATAGTGTAGGCATTTATTTCTCCTAATTACTTCTTTTTACCAAGCTTTGTTGGATCGACGGTTGCAGAAGCTCCAATAGCTGCAAGATCAGCAAGAGAGCCACCAAAAATATAGGATCCTACGTGTTGCAGTCGAATCCATGGGCAGAGCCAAACCTTAAGGTTGGCCTTACGTGCTTGTTGACAGAACATATAATCTTCTGACAGATATCTCTTAGTTTCTGGATCAATGATACAATCAAAGAATGCAGTAATTTCGCGGCTGCCATCAAAGTGTGCAGTACGAACGTGATCTGGCTTGTATGAATACTCAGGATATGCTGCTGCATATGCTTCAAGAGTTTCACGCTTGATCATCATGAATCCAGTACCAGATTCAAGAACTTCTACTGGTTCACCAATAGGAATCTCGCTCTTGTTGCCGACTGGGTTGAATACATAGTCACCAACATAATTTTCAAGAGCATTAGCATCAGTATCAGCAATACCACGATCCACTGCCATCTTGATCTTTTCCCAAGCAATACACTTCTTAGGATAAGGTGCGCACAGAATATCATATTCATTATCTTCTGTCGACATTAGAGCCAACATTGCAATAACGTCTTGAGCATTGAATCCAATATCGGAGTCAATGAACATCATGTGTGTACAGTCTGAACGAAGGAATTCATCTGTACAATAATTTCTTGCTCTTGTGATTAGAGATTCATTAAACAGATAATAAAACTTTACTTCAATTCCATAATGTACTGCTGCTGCAGAAAGATCGTTTGTCGATCTACAGAACATACCGGCACATTGGCCACCATACATAGGTACGGAAACAAAGAGCTTTTTCTTTCTAAGCTCGTCCATTTCAACTTTAATTTCCATAATTTATAACTCCGCTAAATTTACCATTGGAATCTTTAGACATTAATCTGCCTTCACTCCAACCATTTTTAATATATTCATTTATTTGATGAAATGGAATTCTTACATGCTTTCCATTTTTATTCATCCATCTACGTTTTTGGCATGAATCTCTATTTTTATAATATTCAGCTTTAACAGAAGGATCAATTTTATTCATAGCTATTTTTGTTCCAATGGAAATATTTTTTCTTACTTGTTGAGTTGTAGTTAATCCTTTATTCCAGGCTTCTTGTAAACCAACAGTATTTTTATTCCATGGAATATTAAAATTATTTTCATTTGGATCTATTACATCATCTGACATAACAAAATTTATAGGTGTTACATTCAGAACTAATGCAATTGGATCATCAATTTCCATTAATATTTTCCTTGTTATAATTTAGATCATGCACATACAACATCATTATTGCATAGTGCATGACTTTCATAATGTCTTTACGCCAATCCTCTGGATTGCCTTTTTTTCCATAGCGCTGAGTGTATTTTTGCATATTCCCTAAGCAAAACCCATCACCATATCCACTGTCAATAATAAACTCTGTTGCTTGAAATTTATTTTGAGAATAATGCTGAGCATAAGTAGATTCAATATAATCTTGAATGTCTTTAAGAGTCTTAGGCTCATTATATTTATACTGAATGTTCGGATCCATCACGTTCCTTAATTAAAAAAGTTTTCTAATGTGAGTGTGGGTTCATCAGATTCAATCTCGTGTGTTTGACTATGATTGTACTGATAAGTGTATGTAGAGTTAATCATCTCAAGTTCTCCATTGAGATATTTTGAGATTTCTGAGCACATATCTAAAGCAGTCTTTACTGGAACGCTTTGACAAATATGATTATAGCTTTTCTTTGGATTTAGTAATTCAAAGTTTTCTGGCATACCCATAATTGACATGGCTTCACGATATGTGATATATCTATCTTCATCTGGATGGGTTAAACATGTAGGATAATGTCCTACGAAAGCACCAATGTAATCCTTAGGAATAATTGTTCCGCGGCGCATGATATTTTTACCAGACTGAAGCTTATCATACTTATACATGCACTTTTCATATTCACGCTCATAACCTTTAGACTTTAGCCAATCAGCAACCCGATTATAACTATAACCTTGAGATTCAATAAACGAGAATACATCATTACTTCTAACTCGAAGAAATCCTAACTTTTCGTTTGAGAATTCTCTATGTGAGATTCCGCCAAAAACTTCTTCTAAGATAAAGCGATAATATGGATCTGATTCTGATGGAATTCTATGATTAATAGGTTCCATTTGAGAATTTGCTTTTACATTGCGAATAAGATCTTCAATCTTAGTCCATGGTCTATTAAAATAACCAAGTAAAGGTGTCTTATCAGTTTCTTTCCAAAAGAAATAGAAAGATCTTTCGCGAACTTGAGGTGTACCATGTAATAGAGACCGAGTTCTATAAACCGACATAGTATAACCATTATCCCTACCAATCTTATATAGGGTATTTCTTACATTTTGACCAATCTTTCCAGCAAATCCTGGAGCATTTTCTCCCCAGAATACACGAGGCTTAAGAGTACCTAAAACATAAGTTGCAGTCTTAATCATCCATTGATTGTTTTGGTTGTGATCACCAAATCCTGCGGATAACTGTGAAAGTCCAGCACAAGGACACACACTATTAACTACATCTACGCTTTTAAGCTTAGGCTGTTCTAATGCATCGAGATAATAATAAGGCATCTCAACATTATAAGCATTTCTATAATGATTAAGAATATGACTTTCATTAGCTTGAAAGCCTTCATATGTCATCATATACTCAGGAGCTTGGCCGCTATCTTCATGCTGGGCTAGGGCAACACCACCGATAAGTGGAATAATTGATGCGTGTGTATAATTCAAGAAAAGAACCTTTCTAGATTAAGACTAATTTTTTCATGCTTCTTAGCAGTTGTAACTTTCTTGATTATATCCGTAAAGACTATGCTTGAATCTGAATGACCTTTCCAGTATTCAAAAGCCTTATTTCGCATCTCATCTCGAAGAGTCATATTATTATATACGTTAAGAATTTGGTTAGCAGTTTCTTCTGGATTTTGAGCATTATACCAAATTACACCGGTATCATCTTGAGTTGCTGGATTACCAGTCTTAGGATGAATAATGTGATCACCAAAATGCTTATGAAAAATAGGAACAGTACCACATGCAATAACTTCAGCATGACAATACTCGATATTATTACCATAATACTGAGGCTTCAGGTTATAAAGATCTGAACCAAATGCGGAACGAGAAAGTCTATCCATACAATCTTCATTCTTGAAGTCAGGATAAAGATATGGAGCAGAACCTGGAACTTCTTTATTATAATGATTTCTAGCAAGTGCACGATTTCTACCACGAATGTATTCTTGTACATCGCGCTTAATAGTCTTCTTAAAACCATCTTCATGGGTCACCAAAAGACTTTGCACAGAAGCTTCCAGACCTTCCAGTGTCGTGACAAAGTTATGCTGCCTTAGGTAATCATTATGGAGCTTAACAATCTCAATAGGCCCTTTCCACATTGCACAACGTCCAATCCACTTGACCATATTTGATTGTTGTTGTTCAATTGGCTTCCACCACTTTGCCTTATGTGCTTCATAATCAAAACCAACACCCATGGTAGTCAAAGGAGTTGATACATTATTCTTTTCACACCAACCAGCAAATGCACCATGAAGTGAATGAGTCATAATAAGATCCATTGCATTACAAACATCTGCAAGACGTGCATTACGAATAATAGATGCATTGTTATGATCGACTTGGATCATTGACTTAGGATGCTTAATAAGAGTTAGAAGCTCAACAAAATTATTAACACATTCATCACTGTGCTTAAGAGAAGGAACAGAGTATACAACTACAGCTTCAAAGTCCTTATTAATTTCATTAGCAATAGCCAGCATCTCAGCATGAGTTGCACAATTAAAAAGCTTAGCATCAAGCTTCAAAGAATTGTGGCGAGGCCACTTCTTATCATTGATAGCAAAAACCTTTGAATTTGGATAATGTCTAACAAACTCAATAGCATTACGAGTTACACCGCAACCCTCAATACCACGTCCTAAGATAACCGCAATCTTCATGCAAATTCCCACTCAACACCAGCATCAGTAAACATTTTACAAGATTTATACCAAGATTCTGTCCAAAGAGAATTCTTAGAAAGATCAATATCCTTTGGAAGAACTACCTTTTTAATACCTACTTGGATTACACCCTTAGCACAATCAGAGCATACAGGCAATCCAGTTACATACAATGTCGAGCCTTCAAGCTTGATTCCATTATATGTTGCATTGTATATAGCATTCATCTCAGCATGAACAATCAGAGTATACTTGGTTTCTCTATCAAGAAGTCTAGAATCATCTTTAATTCCTCGAGGAAATCCATTATATCCTACTGAAAGAATCTGACGATCACCACCGACAATTACAGCACCAATCTGTCGACTTGGGTCTTTGCTCCAAGTTGAAATATGCTTTGCAAGTTCTAGAAATCGTTTATTCCAATCAGTCATACTACCATTCCAAAGTGTCTTTCATATACATGAAGAGATCCAACATTCCAATAGATATTTCCGGGATGCATATGTAATTCAGCAGCAAGACTATCAAGAACAAACTTTTGCCATGCATAATCATTGCGATAACCGAAGACAACATCATTGCTTCGCATTTGAACAATAGAATGAAGTTGATTATCACGGATCAGATATTGAACAGTATTAGTGCACATAAAATCTGAACGACCATTGCGATTATAATCCAACCACATTTCTGGTCGAGTATAAATCATTACAGCACGACGAGAATTAGGATTTGCAATAAGTTCATCACGAACACGATTATATTGACAATCACTATTAATATCTTTAAATGCTTCAAGAGCAAAGATATTATGATAGCTCATAAAACCATTTTCAGGTGAGAAGATACACCAGCCATAATTGGAATTGATATTACCCTTATTATCCGCAACTTGCTTCCAGATTTCTGGAACCTTACCGGGAATATCATTTACATTCAGGGACTTGCTGAGATACCAATCAATTTCACGACGAATATAGTCATGATTAGGTTCACCGAAGATAGATTCTTCATCTGCAATAAAGCTTGCATTGATAAGCTCAATGGTTTTTACACCAGTCTTATCAATCACAAATTCTTCTAGAGCAAGAGCATCCTTGAAATAATTACGAATATCTTCAACTGTTGAATGCATCATCCGCGGATCGTTCCACCATTTTCTACATAAAAACCCATTCCTTTAATAGTAGCACCACCAGTTGATAGTTGACCATTTGCATGTTCATTCACAGTAAAAGGATCTTGAGTAAACTTCATTATTTTACGATTATACATATCCCGATTTGGATCTTGACCTTCCATCTTACCACGGAGATATGATACAGCAAAGCTGGCATAATTGATAAGATCCTTATAGGTATCTTCAAGAGATTCAAAGTTAGTAATGCCATTAGCTTCAATTAGCGATTGAGCACGAAGCATCTTACCATGCATAATATCATGAATGGTATCAACACCACGACGATAATGCATTGCTTGAACTACATTTGAATTGGGATTTTGATAATCTTGAGACTTCTTAAGCTGAAGTTCAATACACTCACGAAGAACCTTTACAGATTCTTTTTCATTAATATTATTCATAATAATATCCTTTTGAAGTTTCACTAATAATAGTATAATATGTGTATGAATTAATGTAAATCAATTTTCAAAAATATTTTCAAACAATCCATGATTATCTGCATGTGAAGGAGGAGTCCAACCTTCAGGCTTAATTAGATCAGGCAGTCCAAGAGGATTTGGGCGGGAGGCCTTTACACCAACTTCCTTATTCATATTAGCTTCAAGGACTTCATCCCATGCCTTATATGAATCAACCTTGAAAGCATCAAGTGTACCAATTGCAACTACACACAGATCAATCAAAGCATCAACTGCATCTTCAGCTGAGGTAGCTTGCTTAAGTTCATCAAGTTCTTCTTGTAAAAACTTGATTCTAAATTCAAGATACTTCTTAAGTGTTTCATTATCCATATTATGGACGACAGTACAAACATTATACTTATCGTGCATATCTTCAATATCATTAACCCAGTTTACGCTCATTATTTCTTCCATTCTTCAAAATTTTTGTCCAATTCTTTTCAGCCTTTTCTTTATGAAAGAAATTGGCACGATTTATAAACACTTCGCCATTTTCAATATGGTCATATTCGTGCAAAAAGCATCTTGCAGTAATATCAGTAAATGTATGGGTCTGAGCCATGCCATTTGGAAAATTAAATCTTGCAGTTACTGAACGAGGGCGTTTAACCTTAACTGAAAGTCCAGGATATGATAAACATCCTTCATCAAGCACAATTGTTTCATCTGATATTGCAATAATCTTTGGATTGATAACAACAATTGCTGGATCAGTTTCCATAGAAAAGATCTTATACGGTATACCAACTTGATTAGCAGAAAGCCCAATTCCACGTGCTTCACGCATCTTTTTAACTAGGTTTTCTGCAAACACTGCAATATCAAATTCAGGATTTGTAAAATCCCATTTCTGACATGGCTGATGCAGTATAGGATCATTATACGGTATTAGGTTTAAATTGTCAATATTCATTTTTATTCTCTACTACATAAATTATGTACATATTTAGTTTTTGACTTATGCTGCGTCTTTAATTCTTGAGAAATTCTTGATCTTTTCAAATCTAAGTACATTCGTAAACTTATCGACCATTTGATCTGGTTTATGACTAATCACAAAAACGTTTGAGTCGCTTGAAATTGAAGTAATAATCTTTAGCAGTTCTTCTGTTCCAGTTGAGTCAAGAGAGCCATCAAAGGTTTCATCAAGGATCAGCAGATTAGAAGAGTTACCATTTCTAAGTTTAGCAATTGCTCTCCATGCAAATAGAATAGCCAAATCAATTCTTGCCTTTTCACCTTCAGAGAAAGAATCATAACTAAAATCATCACGATGTCTTGACCGAACAACTTCATTAAAGTTTTCATCAAGTTCAAATGTAACAGTCAATTCCATTGCCGCTAAATACTTATTAACAAGTTTATTCATAATTGGAATATACTGCTTAATAATCTTTGATTTGATACCACCATCCTTAAGAAGGACTGATATAACATCAAGGACTTGCTTACGAGCAATCAACTGTTCATGTTGAGTTGCATACATCTTAAGTTGATTCTTCAATGCTGTAAGCTTTTCATGATCTTCAGTATTTGCCTTATGTTCTTCAGATAGGCGAACAATATCAGCTTCAATCTTTTTCTTAAAATCATAATTAGTCTTAATTAGAAGATTCTGTTCTGTTATTTGTCTATTGATAGATGTAATTTGATTTTGCACTTCAGAAATTTCATTAAGTCTGGTTAGCATAATCTCATATTTTTCATCAATCTGATTCATAGCAGTTTTGAATTCTTCAACCTGAGAAGTTTTTGATTCTATAGTTTCACACTTAAATGTATGCTCAATACCTTGTTTACAAGTTGGGCAATTATCATTTGTATCATAAAACTTAATTTCTTTTACTAACTTTGACACCTTATCATCAAATTGAGATTTTGTCAAGGTTAAATTTTGCATTTTAGAAATAATACTATCATGATCTTTAATTTGATCTGATAGATCTTCTACTTGTTGTGTATAGGTTTCAATTAATATAGTACTATCAGTAATCTGAGCATCAAGATCATTTAGTTTAGATCTGTTGAGTTCAATCTGTCTTTCATTATTAGATTGAATGCTCTTGATATAATCTTTTTGTAGAATAATCTTTTCTTGAATAAGATCAGAGTTATACTTCAGTTCACGAATATCATTCTTATTATCTGAGACTTTATTCTTGAGAATAATATTCATTACAGAAAATATCTGAAGATCAAGCAAATCCTCAATAACTTCACGCCGATGTTGTGCAGGAAGTTGCATAAAAGGAATGAATGATCGTGAACCAAGAGTCACAATCTGCGAGAATGATTTGTGATTAAGCTTAATAATATTCTTTTCAAGATATTCTTGATAATCTTTGATGGCAGCATCTTGATTAATCATGGTTCCATCTTGAATAATTTCAAAAATATTTGGCTTCATACCACGACGGATCAAGAAGTCTTTATTGCCAGTTGTAAACTCAAGTTCAACCAACATGTTCTTTTTATTGATAGTATTAATAAGTTGTGGCTTATTAATCTTTCTGAATGGCTTACCATAAAGTGCATATGATACAGCTTCAATAAAAGTCGACTTACCTGCACCATTCTCACCGACAATAAGAGTCGATGGATGTTCACAAAGATTGACTTCCGTAAAAATATTTCCTGTCGAAAGAAGATTCTTCCAACGCACAGCTTTAAAAATAATGCTCATGAATAACCTTAGATTGACAATGCTTCTACATAAAGTTCACCAAGTATCTTATCAATTTCCTTTTTGTCAATATCTACTTCAGCAGATTCAACAAACTTTTTAAGAATACTTAAAGTGTCTTCGGCTTCGTTTACAATATCTCCGTCATCTTCAAGATTGAGATAAAGATTATCATCAACAACTTGAATTGCAAGAGGATCGACCTTTTCAAGTCTATCAATAAACAAATCAAACCAATAAGGATTGTTTTTAGTATTAACAATAACCTTTACATATGTTCCAGATAGGTCTGAAAAATCTAGTGTATCAATTGCGCCATAATCTTTCCACATACTATCATCATAATGAATCTTATTGAACATAGTATATGGGTTATGCACAAAATCTAATTCTCTCGTGTCCGTGTTAAAACTGTGAAACCCTTTCTGATCACCATAGTCTGACCAAGTGATTTCATATGGGCATCCCAAATATCGAATATTTCCCTTCTTAGATCGGTGATGGAAGTGCCCAGAGCATACGAGATCAAACCTTCCAAAAATATTACTATCCATCCCATGTTCAATTACTATGCCTTTGTTCATTTCAAATCCGGCAAGTTCAAGATGACCCATACAAACTTGTGCAGATTTTGGGTTGTTGATGATGTTTAAGCTTTCTTCCATGTTGTCAGTACACATCCATGGCATAAGTAGAATATCTGTATTGCCAAAGCTTACAATTTCAGGCTTACTGTAAATCTTAATATGAGATTTATATTCACCTAATAGAAGATCTGGAGAATTGATTTCATTGGTGTTCTTAAAATAAGTATCGTGATTACCAATAACAAGATGCATAACCACATCTTCGCTCACAAGCTTATCAAAGAAAATTTCTCGTGCTCGATCTAAAGTATTAAAGTTAATAAACTTTCTGCGGTCAAAGATATCTCCAAGATGAAGAATTTCTTTGATACCATGTTCTTTCAAATATGGAAAGAAAATATTTGTATAAAACTTATCATAATAATCTAAAAATGCAACACTGTCGTTTCTTGCGCCCCAGTGTGTATCTGTAATAATCGCAATTTTATTCATAATATACTTTCATGTTTAATCTTTGTCTGAATGACCGCTTTTTACATGATGCCAGGTATTAGGCTCATTATCATCTCGTCTATGAATTTCATGATTATAGTATTTTCCTTGACGAGATAATGCAACTGACATTCTGTATTTTGCACCGTTGTGTGTACTAGCAATTACATAATGCTTTAGATGAGAATCTTCATCATACTTTTTCCATCTATCATCTTTACGTGCTAGAACTTTATGTTCAGAATAAGGCGGAGGAGCAATGTATGTTTTATAATCTTTATGCTTTTCTAAAGTTTTACGTTGTGCTTTAGTAAGAAGTTTATGCACTGGATGAATAGCAGAATAATCATCGTCTTCAGTTAAAAAATCTGTAAAGGTTTTCATTGCCACATCCTTTTTAATTATTTAGGAAATGTTTCCTCTTTCTTTTTCTTAGCCTCATCCTTCTTCTTTTGAAGCGAAGTTTCAAAGCTACTGATCACGTGAATAGCTGCTTCATTATAACCACTGCTTCCAACATTTCTATCATCAGAATCTTGAAACACATATTGGTCATTAGAAATAATTGCATTTTCTAATGATTTGAATTTAATATACTGATGCTTCTTTTCTTTATTGATACGTTGAATAAATGAGTTATAGATAATCTGTGTGAAATATGCAAAAGGATTATCATACTTATCTGGATTGAAGCTACGAATATTTGCTAATGCATTTTCAATACCATCGCTAATCATTTCATCACGATAAGTATAATTGATAAAATTAGGGCGGTTTGCCAAACGATTAGAAATATTATAAATGCACAATCCAAGATAATTAGTTACACGAGGAAGTTCAGCACCTTCAGCTTCGGCAGCCAAGCACTTTTTACGATATTCAACTAGTGCAGCGTAAAATTCTTTATTGTTAACATAATGTATTGGCTTCTTTTTTTCTGCCATTTATTTTTCCTATATTAAAGTGTAACTGTGACTATGAATATAGTATATCATAAAAAATAATTAATGTACACTGCATTTTTTTATTGACAGTGCTGTGATAGTGGTGTATAATAACATTAATGTTTCATAGTATTAGAGCTTAATAGATTGAGTAGCTCAGTAGCAAGTTCCTCAGTCACGGAGTCCTCCGAAGGAGGATCGCCATTATAATCATAATACTTATCTTTATGCTTTAGATAAAATTTAATAACATTATCCCTAGGATTGGTTGCATAAAGAATATGCTCAATCAAAAACTTTACGTTATCATCTTTAGATAAAGAATCAAAGGGAAATAGCATTAATGCACCATCATTATCTATAGCTACTCTAAAAGGTCTATCTAGAGTAATAGTTTTAGAAGTATAATCAAGCACTTTACCAATATAAGATTTGTTATTGATAGTTGACAGAATAATAATATCATCAGTCATTTTTTATACTCACATTATAGATTTTATAGGGAAAGCCCTCTTCAGCATAGATCTTGATGCGTTCTTTGAAGTGCTCTAAGGTGTAATTGGTTTTTGATTTCCAAGATAGATCATCTGCAATATCAAATAGAACAGCAGAATCTTTAGTATCACTTTTTCTCAGAGCTCGACCAATAGATTGAAGATTTTTAATCCTTGACTTACTAGGAGAAGAGAATATAATATTGTGTAGGTTTTTAATATTTACGCCTGTAGAAAATACGCTTGATGCAATGATGATAGCATTAGTTTCAGTTTCAACAATCTTACGAACTGCTTCTCGTTCTTCAAGTTCAGTAGATCCAGCAACATAATATACTGATCTACCTTCAGCAGCTTTTTCAATCATATCATATAAGACTTTACCATGCTTATTCACAAATTGGAACATAATAAGAGTATTGCCTTTTAGTGATATGGCAAGATTTTTTATGAATTTATTTCTATATGGATTTTGTACAATAAAATCTAATTCTTCTTGATAAGATTTTTTAATGATATCTTTTCTTATTTCATCAGGATATTGTAATATTATAGCTTTAATCTTAAATTCTGCAAGATGCTTTTTCTCAATGAGCTCAGCAGTAGTTGTAACTTTCTTAACAGGACCAAACATTCCTTCAAGCACTAGCTTATGAGTTTGAGTTCCATCAAGAGTACCAGTAAATCCAAATCTATATGGACATACCGTCAATTTTTCCATGATAGACTTCAGACTCTTTGCCTTGAATAAATGGCATTCATCGCCAATTACCACTTCAAATTGTTTGAAGTATTCTTTAGGAAGTTTGTAAACTGATTGCCAGGTTGTGATGACGATAGATTTATCTGTATGTTTATCCACTCCTCCAGTGATCTTATGTATTCTATCAGAATTGCTAAAGCCATAGTCGGTAAAATCAGAAGCCAGCTGACTGACCAAAGAAATAGTTGGAACAATAATAAGAGTGCGAGCATTATAATACCTCGTCAGTAAGTAAATGATAAAGGATTTTCCAGAAGCGGTTGGAGATAAAAGTAAAGATCTTTTATTTCTAATTGCATGAGCAAAAGCTTGTATTTGATAATCTCTTGCTGGAAATGGTGTGTTTAAAGATTTTGCAAAATCATCAGCTTCTTTTATAGAGAATGCTTGTTGTGAGAAGTCAGATTCATATTCGACTTCATAATTTCTTGAAGCAGCAAAGGCCTCAACATAGTATCGCAGTCCAGCATATAGCAAACCAGTCATGATATTAAGAAGACGAATCTTCCCATCCCATACTTTATTTCTATATGCTGGACTGAACTTAGCTCCAGGTACCATAAATGTAAATTGATCTGATAACTCATACATGATGCCAGGATCTGTCTTTATCTTAATAAAGACATCATCATATTTTTGAATTACGATCTTATCACTCATTATGCACCGGCTTGGAATTTTATAAAGTCAATGGCTGACTTAATTTGATAACCTCTATTTGTTAATGATTTAATTATTGAATCTAAAAGTTGTACTTTTTCTCTCTGAAGAGAAATCTTAAGATTCTTATCAACTACAACTTTATCTGCATTAAGATATCTTGGAATTTCTGACTTAAGAATGTTTCTTCTTCCAATATCAGAAAACTCTTCCATCCAACCCATCTCTTTAAGAGACTCATCATCGATGACACCAGAATAGAAATCGTGTCTTAAACATTCAATACGTTTTAGATCTGATTCCTGCTTTGCAAGAATTAATCTTTCATTAACATAAATTCTATAATATTTATTATGTAATTTTGGGATATTTAAAACCTCTTCAGCGAGGTTCATTCTATCAATCTTAGAATCTTTATCCCAGTTTTCAAAAATTTCATCAAGAGTCATAATCTACCTATTCTTTAAATTGACCTTCAATTATACAATATAATCCTTAATCTGTCAATAAAGAAGTGGTAAAAAGCGTGTATTCAAATGTAACCGATGCAGTAATATATTCTAAATCACTAGCAGTTGTATTGAATTCTAATTCAGATAATTCAGTAGGATATAGATCCCAGAAATCAAATTTTATAAATGGATGCAGATGATTGTTTAATATAAGAAGACTAGCTTCAATTTGTAAACCTTGACCAATAGGTGCATTTTGCAGCTTCGATCTTTGTTCAAAATCATGTGGCTTACCAATTCCTTGAATCCAGTTAAAAATGTCTAGATAATCAGACATCGATTCATTGACTTTGAATGTGGCTTTTAAAGGTTCAAATCTCATATGCTCACCAGGGATAGCAATTGTCTGAAATGGATTTGACATTCCAGGTGTAACCCCAGCTTGAATTGCAGGAAGATTGACCGACTGAACGTAGTTCTCAAAGTTTGGTATCTTGGTAAGTTTGAACTTGAAATTTAATGGCGATAAAAATGCTTGAGTGGCCAATTTTTTTCCTTTACATTAATTCTACCGTTTGTTATACTATATATATGAACAAGGAAACTTTCACAGTTGACTACATGATCCGGAACTTGGGTATGGCTGGCGCTGGCGGTCGTATGCAACTTCAAGGATCATCACTACAGCATCTCAATTCTGCGAAGTCTGACTTTGCTGTACTTGAGTATCTGAAGCGAAGGAATCCTAGCAAACAGATTGATATTATGTCAATCCGTTGGTCATAAAGGTTGTTGGACAATAGCTCAATGGTAGAGCTTTCGGCTGTTAACCGAACGGTTGTAGGTTCGAGTCCTACTTGTCCAGCCATTAATTAAGGCCATGTAGCCCAACGGCAGAGGCACCGAACTTAAAATTCGTAAAGTGTGAGTTCGAATCTCACTATGGCTACCAAATTATAGATAAATACTAAATGCCGGTATAGCTCAGTTGGTAGAGCATCGCCTTTGTAACGCGAGGGTCCCGAGTTCGATTCTTGGTGCCGGCACCATATATATCAAGCGTGTATCGTCTAATGGTAAGGCCCTGGTCTCCAAAACCAGAGATGAGAGTTCGATTCTTTCTGCGCGTGCCATGCTCTTGTGGTGGAATTGGTAGACACATCAGATTTAGGTTCTGACGCCAAAAGCGTGGAGGTTCGAGTCCTCTCAAGAGTACCAAGTTTATAGTAAGGTAGATTTTATGTATGATGAAGCACGTGAAGCAATTTTAAACTCTAGTCAAGAATCATCCATATATGTTGGAGCAGATTCTATTCGTTATAAGAAAGGTGAACTATGGTTTGCAAAATATTCCGTTGTTATCATTCTTCATATGGATTCTAAGCACGGATGCAAATTATTTCACAAGACAATGGATCTACCCGACTATGGTAATCTAAAGCAAAGACTTCTTACAGAAGTTGGATATGCTATTGAAGCTGCTACTGAGATTATTGATATTGTCGGTGATAGACGTTTAGAAATTCATTTGGATATTAACCCTAATCCTAGTTATAAGTCAAACATTGCAATCAAAGAAGCTCTTGGTTATGTAAGAGGATCTCTTGGTTTAGATGCAAGAATCAAACCTCATAGTTTTGCTGCTACACATTGTGCAGATTATTTGGTTCGACATTAATTAGAAAAGGGTATATATTGGTATATGAGATTAAGGGCTGTTGGTGATAGTGGTAGCACGGTGCCTTTGCAAGGCACATGGAAGAGTTCGATTCTCTTACGGTCCACCAAGTTATAACGGAGATTAGCGCAGTCTGGTAGCGCATCTGCTTTGGGAGCAGAGGGTCGCAGGTTCGAATCCTGCATCTCCGACCATTTTATGCCCAAGTAGCTCAGTGGGAGAGCGTCTCGTTTACACCGAGAATGTCGGCGGTTCAATCCCGTCCTTGGGTACCATTTTTGATCTCGTAGCTCAGTTGGTAGAGCACTTGACTTGAGTTATATGCTTTAGAAATATAAATACTAATATAATAAGGATATTAGTATGAAAAAACCAAAATCTGAAAAGTGGTTAAAAGCCATGGCCGATAGAAAAGGCCGCGGAACTAATCAATATACTAAAGCTAAATTATTAGGATTACCTAAACCAGAATTAACAGAAGAACAAATTAAAAAAAGATCAAATCATCAATTAGGAAGAAAGCATTCTGAAGAAACTAAAAATAAAATAAGAAATAGTAGGTTAAAATTTCTAAATGAAAATCCTCATATGGTTCCTTATAAATTAAATCATTATTCTAAAGGAAGATCATATCCAGAACAATATTGGAAAATAATTTTAGATTCAAATAATTTAATTTATGAAGAACAATATCAAATAGGTTTATATCAATTAGATTTTGCTTTTCTTGAATTAAAAATAGATTTAGAAATTGATGGTGATCAACATTATACAGATCAAAGAATTATTGAGAGTGATATAAGAAGAACGGAATATCTTGAAAGCTTAAGTTGGAAAGTTATAAGAGTTAAATGGTCAAATTTTCAAAAGTTAATAGATAAAAAGCAGTTTATAGATAATCTTTTGAAAGAATTAATTATAATCTCGTAGGAGAATTGGTAAACCCAGCAGACTTTTAATCTGCCGCGAAAGCATTGTCGGTTCGAGTCCGACCGAGATTACCAGCGAGATCACCAATATTGTTGCGGTGGCAGAGTGGCCCAATGCAAGGGACTGCAAATCCCTCAAACCGTGAGTTCAAATCTCACCCGCAACTCCATATATATTATGGTTCCTTAGCTCAATGGTAGAGCACTCGATTGATAATCGAGCGACAGTGGATCGTAACCACTAGGAACTACCATATATAATTGTGATGAGGGATCGTCTAATGGTAAGACTCTGGTTTTTGGTACCAGTTATTGGGGTTCGAGTCCCTGTCCCTCAGCCAACATAGAGAAATTAAATATGACTAATTATACATTTACAGTTGATTGGTTTGCGCCACATATTGAATTTTGGAATATGTGTTTAAACCGATTAGAAATAGATAGAACTTCTAAACTGCAAATTCTTGAAGTTGGATCATATGAAGGTAGAAGTGCCACATGGATTGCTGATAATCTTTTAAACCATAATGATAGTCGGCTATGGTGTATTGATACATTTCAAGGAAGTATTGAACATAGAGAAGGAACAGACGAATATACAAAAGTAGAAAATTTAGAAAATTTATATACTACTTTTCTTAGTAATATTGCAATATGTAATAATCCAAATAAAATTATAAATATAAAAGGTGATTCACAAATTGTGATGCCTAATTTAAGCAATAATGAAATGAAATTTGATATTATCTATATTGATGGTTCACATGAAACTGAACATGTACTTAGTGATGGTATTCATGCATTTAATATGCTAAAACCAGGTGGACTTATTATTTTTGATGATTATGAATGGAGCTTAAATGGAGTTCAAACTGTTAAAGCAGCATTGAATAAATTAGAAGCTCAATACACCAATATGAAATGGATACTTTCAGGTTGGCAAAGAGCATATATTAAAGATTAAATGCGAGTAGTTCAATTGGCAGAACCTTCTGCTCATAACAGAATAGTTATCGGTTCGAGTCCGGTCTCGCATACCAGCCTACCAAATACGAGCGCGGGCATCTGGTGGTGG
>Ga0007824_1000132_pt1 | contig 20111 bp, 16 predicted proteins | sample CryBogCBE05Oct08_FD_71225 | JGI IMG/M metagenome (GOLD analysis project Ga0007824, IMG submission 71225) | Freshwater microbial communities from Crystal Bog, Wisconsin, USA - CBE05Oct08 | ecosystem: Environmental > Aquatic > Freshwater > Lake | place: Crystal Bog, Wisconsin, USA | collected... | reverse complement strand
TGCTAATGTGGATATGGCTGATGATAATAAGTCTGACTCACTCGCCATCCTACTGATTATTCTTCTGTTGGTTATTTTGTTATTGTTGATTCCGTTGATCGCTTGGATGTATGTGGATGTGAGGCAGATGGAGCTGAGGGTCAACAAAGCTTTAGCAAGGATTGAAGGTAAATGATTAAAAAACCTAATTTTCTATACACGTCAATACTGATATGTATATTTTTGCCGTTTTTGTTTACAAGTTGCAATGACACTTACAGGTATTATTGCCAGGACCCAGATAACTTTGGCAAAGAACGTTGTCAAAAACCTAGATGTGAGTTTAATCAGGATTGTCCTGAGTATTTGGTAGCCCCTATTTTGGAGAAAAAAATTGAAGGAAATCCTCCTAGCACTCCTCAACAGCAACAAGGAACGGCTCAATGCAGATGAAATAGAGATCAGGGTTAGATCCTTTGTGATCATAGTAGTAACCCTAATCCTAGCTTTCATCGTCATGGCTCTGCTTTATTCGGTGACTTTTGTTAGTCAGCCGATCAAGGCAATGGCTCCTATTGACCAAGCCTATACCAAAATGCTCAATGACATCGTTTTGTTGATTGTTGGCGGGATTGGCGGCATCTTGACTAAAGGCTTGACCAATGAAGCTACTAACATGATGAACGCAGCAAAGGCAAACAAAGACGCTTATGTTGCTCCACCCCCACCTCCTCCTGCGCCTGTTGTGATGATGTCTCAACCCGCAGGATGGACACCTCCATATCCACCTCAAACGCCTCCCTATTTAGAGCCAGATCATGAGAGGGAAAGAATGGCGCAGGCTAGGAAAGAAGCCATATGATTTCATGGTTATTTGGTGATTTGTTCTATTGGATAGCGGTTATTGCCCTAACCGGGGGAACAATCGCTTACACATTGAGTTACTTGGTAGGGTTTCTACCTATGTTAAAGTCCCACGCCATCATCATGAGGATTGTGGGTTTTGTGTTAATTGTTTTAGGAGGTTACTATGTTGCTGATCAACGAGGTTATGAAAGAAGGGTTGCAGAAGATAAAGCAGAAATTGAGCGACTTAATGGTGAAGCTCGGTCTAAAGAAGCCGAACTCAACACCAAGCTCGCAAGAGCCACCAGCCAACTGAAGCAGGCTAAAAATGACATTAAGACCAAGCAAGCTAGTATTGATGCTCGGATTGATGCTGGGGAGTTGCGCCTCCCCACCTCCTGTGGTGTACAAACCGATTCAGGTTCCACCGTTGGGGATGGATCCGATAGAGCCGAATCTGACCGACAGGCTATTAAAGATATTGTCCAAATCGCCGCAGACGGGGACAGCGCAATCGTCAGCTACAACTCCTGCATCGCCCGTTACAACCAAGTAATGGAAACTGTTAATGAGGGTGTGAAATGATAACCGCAGAAAAACTTCATGCCCTACAGATTGGGCTAGAATGGGTAGAGCCACTCAATGCCACCATCCAAAAGTTCAGCATTTTTACCGTCAAAGAGCAGGCCGCATTTATCGGACAGCTTTCACACGAGTGCAACCACTTCCGCACACTGGAAGAAAATCTTAACTACAGAGCCGAAACCCTTCAAGCCCTCTTCCATACTCACTTTAAGCCAGAAGAGTATGCCATTTTTGCCCACAATCCCCAGAAAATTGCCAACCGCATTTACGCCTCTAGGGGAGGGAACAGGAATGAAGCAAGTGGGGATGGGTATTTGTACAGAGGAAGAGGCACGATCCAGCTTACCTTTCACGATAATTACTGGCACTGTGGGCAGGCGCTTGGCCAAGATTTTGTAAAGAACCCAGACTTGGTGAAAACACCTATGTATGCGGCCATGAGTGGGGGATGGTTTTGGGCTACGCATGGATGTAATCAAATAGCGGAATCAGGGGATGAAAAAGCTTTGTGTAAACGTATAAATGGTGGTTTGTTTGGACTTGACGAACGGATAGAATTGACCAAAAAAACATTTGCTGTTTTATCCTCATAATGGGAAAATAGGTCATGCCTTTACAAGCCATCAGATTTAGGCCCGGTGTAAACAGGGAGCAGACTCAATATACCTCAAAGACGGTAGGAACTGCTTCCGCCAATTTTCAGGTAACTGCTGGTTGGTATGCATCTCAAAATGTAAGATTTAGGCAAGGTTTCCCGGAAAAAATAGGTGGATGGCATCCTATATCAACGTTTACATATCAGGGTGTTTGCCGATCTTTATTCAATTGGTCTTCTTTAGATGGAAACTATTTGATTGGTGTTGGTACTAATCTAAAGTTTTATATTAACAGGGGCGGTACATACTACGATATCACGCCTGTTCGAGGTGTATCCACCCTTACAAATCCATTTACTACAGTAAATACATCAACCACTGTCACAGTATCCCATACTGCACATGGTGCTTTAGTGGGTGATTTTGTTACTTTTTCCGGTGGTAGCGCTGTTGGTGGGTTAACTCTTAATAATCAATATCAAATACAAACAATTATTAATGCCAACAGTTATACCATTACTGCGGCTTCTGCTGCTACGTCAAGTGCAACGGGCGGTGGTACGGTTACTGCCACTTATCAAATCAATGTAGGCCCAGCCATCGAAGTTCCTTTGGTGGGATGGGGAGCTGGGTATTGGGGTGCTGGAACTTGGGGAACAGGTACAATTTCAAACGTCAGTCTTAGATTGTGGAGTCAAGCTAACTTTGGACAAGACTTGATATTTTGTCCAAGAGGCGGGGCCATTTATTATTGGTCTTATGCTGGAGGTTTTAGTACTGCCGCAGTAAACGCAACCACTTTGTCGGGAGCTTCAGATGTACCGACTATTGCTAATTTTATCTTTGTTTCCGATGCTAGTCGCTTTGTGTTTGCATTTGGCGCTAACACTTTGGGAACCAGCACTCAAGATCCTATGTTGGTTCGTTGGTCAGATCAGGAATCTGTAACTCAATGGACGCCCGCAGCAACCAATCAAGCTGGGGATATTAGATTATCTAGAGGTTCTCAAATCATTGGCTGTGTACAGAACAGGCAAGAGATTGTTGTTTTCACAGATACATCTGTGTATTCATTCCAATACATTGGAACCCCCGGAGTTTGGGGTTCTAACATCATTGGAGACAATATATCCATCATGGGACAGAACGCAGCGGTATTGGCTGCAGGCGTTACTTATTGGATGGGCATTGACAAGTTCTACAAATACAGCGGTACAGTCACTACATTGCGTTGCGATTTGCGTGAATACATTTATGCCAATATCAATCAATCGCAGAGCCAACAAATATTTTCAGGAACCAATGAAGGCTTTAATGAAGTCTGGTGGTTCTATTGTTCTGCAAATAGCACAACAGTCGATAGCTATGTTATTTATAACTACCAAGATGATATTTGGAGTTATGGACAAATGGCTAGGACGGCTTGGATTGATTCAACCGCACTGACTTACCCTATTGCAGGAACGTATAACAATACACTTGTTTACCATGAATATGGTTTAAACGACAACACCACCGGAACAGATTACCCAATCGATTCTTATATCCAATCCGCAGAATTTGATATTCAAGACGGTGACCATTTTGGTTTTGTTAAACGTATTGTTCCTGATGTTACATTCCGTAAATCAACTACATCTAACCCGCAAGTTACGATGACTTTGATTCCTATGCAAAACTCAGGATCAGGATATAACAGTCCTCAAGCCACCGGTGGAACTAACATAGCTACGATCAATCGCACAGCTACAGCACCAATTGAACAGTTTACAGGCCAAGTGTTTATACGTTTGCGTGGCCGTCAAATGATTTTCCAAATTGAAGGGAATCAACTTGGTTTGCAGTGGCAATTAGGTACACCTAGAATTGAAATTCAATCTGATGGCAGAAGGGGTAACACATGAGTATTCCAGTTATCAATGTTTCACCAAACTTGCCTCAGCCTCCACAAGAATACAGTCAACAATATTTTGATATTTTGACTAAAGTTCTGCGTTTATATTTTGTGAGTAATGATAACGTCAACCAAGTTGGTATGAACCAAGTTTCTACCAATCAAACATTGATTTGGCTGGGGGTCTAATGGCAAATTATCAAAATGTAACCCCCGTACAGATGGCACAAGCTGCGTTGACAACCAGCTATGCTACGCTTTACACGGTTCCAACCAATCCAACAACACCTACCCGTACGTACATGAAACAAATTGATGTATGCAATACAACAGGTGGTGCAGTTACATTTAATCTTCACATTGTTCCTCTTTCTGGCAGTCCTCTAACAAGCAATGCTTTGTTTTATACACAGAACGTGGCAGCAAATACAACATTTTCTTATGCGGGTGTACAGGTTTTACCTACTAGCTCAACAATTCAAGCTAAGGCATCCACTACAGGTTTAACCATTACCATCAGCGGTGGAGAGGCCGTATGACAACATCCACTACTCCAGATCCAATATTTGCCGCTTATCAAGCTGGAGATTATGCTACGGCTAATAATTTAATTAACCAAGCAGGATTGACTCCACAAGACGTTGTTAGCCAATATAACCTTAATTCAGATCAGGCGGCGCAAGTTGCTCAAAATCTTGGTTATAACGGTGATATGAGCAATATCAATTATGGCTCAGGTTATACGCCTCCTAATCAAAATTCAGGAATAGTTACATTGGGCGCAACCCCAATGAATACAGCGCAAACTCAAAACGATCAAATAAATGCTGCACAGACTCCAATAACTGCACAAAATCAAAATTCAGGGGTAGTAACATTAGGCGCAACTCCACTTGCCAATCAGCCAGCATATTTAAATGACCCTAACTATGCTGCCAATTATGCTTCTCAACAAGCTCAACAGTATGATGTAAACGGTAATTTAATACCAACTGCAACTGGAACCATAATCCCCGGACAAACTTCTAGTATTGTTCCAATAACACCAAGTAAAGATCAAATTGCATCTTTTTATAAAAGCACAATGGGTAATACCAATTTAGATGCTTTTGGAAAAGTTGCTGCAATTGCTCAAGCCGCAGGTTCAAACAATGTAGGGGCGCAACAAATTGCAGATGCCACAGGCATAAAGTTGGCAGATGCTCAAAATTTATTGAACTCATACCAAACCGGCATAGGTAATTTGGCCAAAAACATTACTGCATCTGGCCAAACACCTACGCAAATGATACAAAATGGTTTGGCTGCAGAAAATCAATACCATATCACTGATGCTGATTTTGCTAAAGCTTTAGGTAAAAATACATCTGATGTGACCAATTTCTTGCAACCAGCTAGAGATGTTCAAACTCAGCTTAAATCAATCGCTACGGATCCTAGCGTTACAAGTTCTCAGGTTCAGGATGTTTTAAACAAAATCAATTCTGACCCTACATTGACTAATGTTTATGGCTCTCAAGCCAAGACTTTGCAAGCTGCTTTGCCTACTTTGCAATTCAAAGATGCTTATACTGCGGCTAGTTCAGGTCAAGGTTCAGGCCCTGAAATTCTCAGCAACTATCAAAAGATGGTTGATTTGACCAATAACAATCCTGAGTTGGCGGCTAAATTTGCCCCTCAGATGCAAGCAGTCCAACAAGCTTTACAAATGTCAGGTAATGGTAAATACATCTCCACATTTGAAACTTTTACCGGCTTGGATAAAGGGATAACATCTCAAGCGCAGAATCTTCCAACAGTTACAAAACAATACCCAGTAACTGATAATGATGGCAATACAACAGGGCAAATGCAGTCTGCGGTGCAGGTTGACACATCCAAATTGCCCAAAGGTGTAACTGCTAATCAAGATGACAACGGGAATGTAACCTATCAACAAGAAATCAAAACACCTCCCGGATGGGATCAAAATACCCATGTTTTTGCCAACTATGATTCAAATGGTCAATTAACCGGTTATTACTCTCCAAATCCAGTATTCCCGACTGATGCCAACGGGAACATGAATGGCAAGAATAAATTTGATGCAGTTTGGAATGCAGATGGTACTGCCGCTCCAAAGGTGGATACATCTCATGGCGGGTTTTTGTCTAACACAATCCAAGATTTGGGGCCTATAGGAGCTATTGGCCTTTCTGTTGGTCTGGGTGCGCTTACAGCAGGACTTGCTGGGCCATTGACAGAATCCATTACCGGCGCATTAACAGGCGCAGGAATGACAACCGGAGCAGATGTATTGGGTGGAGCTTTGTCTCAAGGTCTCATTAGAGGTGGAGCGTCAGCTTTGACTGGTGGTAATTTTGCTAAAGGTTTTGATACAGGAACTTTGGGTGCTGGTATTACTACGGGTTTAAACGATGTTCTTCCTTCTGGCGATTTGACAAAATATTTAACCGCCCCAGTTGCTGGAGCTATTGCAAACTCCGCTGTAAACAAAACAAATTTAGGCCAAAATTTAATAAACGCTGTGGAATCTGGCGGTTTAAATTATGGTTTAAACACCTTGTTACCAAGCGTATTACCTGCTAACATGACTACTAATCCACAATTGACCGGGATTGCATCTACATTGTTACCTAAAGTATTACAAGGCAAGAATTTATTGCCCGGTGATTACTTAAATGCATTGCAAAAACTTTCTAAAGGAGCCGCCGCATGAACCAAAAAATTAGAAGATTTGATGATGGCGGTGATACAACCGTTGTTGATGATGGCAGCGACAATTCTGGTTTAGCTGCAGATGTATTGGCTGCTGCAAATACGCCAGACTTAAGTTCTTTATCTTCTCTAGGTGGCGGAGATTCTTCTAACTTATCAAGTTTGGTAAAAAAATTAAAATTTGGCAATTTAGGAGGAGCGTCTTCTGACACTTCCTCTACCGATCTTTCTTCATTGATGGATCAAGCTTATGGAACAGCTTCTACAGGTGGTGGGCAATCATTTGATTTAAGCAGTCTTTTTAGCGGCCCTGCTGATACAAATCAATCAAGCGCAGAAACAGCAAGATTACTTGCCGCCGCAAGCGGTAGCGATACATCCGGCGCATCAGGAACATCATCATCTATGAGTGATTTTCTTAGCGGATTGACCAATGGTGGTGTACAAGATTTTGGTACTGGATCCATTACAGATCAAAATTTGCAAGGAATGCAAGATGCTTATAGCAAAGCTGATACCACAGGCGGATTTACAAGTGGCTGGCAAAATGTTGGCGACAACAAAATTATGGTTCATGATGACGGCACGGCCACAGGTATAAACACTGTTACAGGCGATACGTTTACACTTCCAGCTTCTACTGTTGACACAATGTCTGCTGCAGGCGTGTTGAATTCTGCGTCTTCTGGATACAACGCTGTTACAGGCGGGACAAATATTGCCCCCGGAGGTGGTACGGTTGTAACCAATGCTGATGGCACAAAAACTATCACTACACCTGATGGCAAGACTGTAACGATTGATAAAACAGGTACTGTTATTAATGGTACAAATGGTAAAGATGGTACAAATACCAACACAACAAAAACCACAAATACAACTACTCAGCAACAACAACCAAAAGATAATTCAACAAGCAACATCTTGGCTTTATTGGCTTTGATGGCTTTGATGGATAAAGGTGGTAGCAGTGGTTCTAACTTCCAAATTCCTTTATTCAATGCCCAACGTGGCGTAATCCCCGGTTCTGTAAATTACACCAAAGCCGCAGGTGGTGGCATGATGGGTGGCATAGGATCTCTTGATGGCCATTTAGGTGGCTATTCAGATGGCGGCAGATTGCTCAAAGGCCCCGGAGATGGCGTATCTGATGACATCCCCGCCACTATCGGTGGTAAAGAACCTGCTAGATTGGCAGATGGAGAGTTTGTCGTACCCGCAAGGATTGTGTCTGAACTTGGTAACGGATCAACAGATGCTGGAGCTAGAAAACTCTATGCCATGATGGATAGAATCAAAGCAGACCGCAGTAAAGCAAAAGACATTGCTGCGGATACTAAAGCAGACAAACACCTACCTGCGTGAGGTTTAAATGACTACGACAGCAAATACTGGGACAACCAGCACATCAGATACTACAGGGCTAGGATTATTAACTAATCCCGGTAGCACAAGTACCCAAACGATTGCGCCGTGGGCGCAACAGTATGTAGGTGACTATCTTGGACAAGCACAAGCTTTAGCATCTTTACCTTACCAACCATATCAAGGCCCTCTAACTGCAGGGCCTAGTTCTATTCAACAAGGATTGTTTTCAGGTATTGGTAACTTAAGCCTCCCTGCAAATTACGGACAATCTTGGTCTAATTATGGTGCTCCTGCCGCTCCCAATACTACTACCCCTGATCAAACATCATTGGTTAGTCAAGCTGCATCAGGTAATACTGCGGGATTTGGACAGACTCCAAATGTAACGCAGGGTGGAAATACAAGTATGGCTAGTCAGTACATGAATCCGTACTTGCAAGCATCTTTACAGCCACAACTAAACGCTTTGACTTATCAAGCTCAACAAGACCAACAAGGTATGTTGGGTAATTTGACCAAGCAAGGTGCTTTTGGCGGTAGCCGTCAAGCAGTTGCTCAAGGTGTAGCAGAAGGTAATCTATTAAACAATCAGGCTAACTTGATTGGTCAAGGATATAACACTGCCTATAACAACGCTCAGAACCAATTCAATACTGAACAAACGCAGGGGCAAAACCTTGCCAACACAATTGCCAGCATTGGCGGTCAACAGCAAGGTTTAAACGCTGCTGATGTTGCTGCTAAAGTTGCCCAATACCAAACTGAACAAGCTTACCCATACCAACAGTTGCAATTTGAACAAAGTATGTTGAATGGTTTGCCAGTTACAAGCACAACAAGTAATCCAAATGCTTTGTCAGGTATTGGTTCTATTTTGGCGGGCGCAGGCGCATTGACCAACCCTAGCGTTCAATCATTACTTAAGAATTTGAATATTAGCATATGACAATACTTCAAGATCCTAAAACAAATGCATTGAAGCTATCTAACGATCTTAGCAAGATGGTTGGAGAGATCAGAGACCCTCAACAGTTACAAGCTACCAAGCAGTACCTGATGAATCTGACCAACAATGATCCTGAAATCAAAGCCAACAATCTTCAGTTTATTCCTTTGGGGTTTGCCAACTCGTTGGTTAATCACCCAATGAATCAACCTGTACAAGGTACAACCAAAGATATGATTGAGGGCAAGCTGATGGCTAGTAATAGCCAACCACCCGGCCCACAGAACATGCAACCCGGTGCTTTAAACGCTCCTCCACAACCACCAAGACCCGGCAACTCCGGGATTGCTGCGTTACCCCAGTCTGGCCCACAAACATTTAAACAAGGTGGCGTAACCAGATTGGCTGGCGGAGGAGATTTCAGCACAACAGGTTTGATGAAACAAATCATGGATAGGGTTTCTAATTTAAACCTTACAAACCCAACCAATCCTCAAGACATTGAGAGACAAGTTGCCGCTTCTCGTCCTGATTATGCACAGGCTTTGAACCAACCTATTGGTCAAAATCTTTTAGACACAGTTGGTGAAGCATCTAAAGAGAGAAAAGCTTTATTGGATGAGCAACTTGGCCCACAAGCTGAAAGACAAAAGCAATTGGATCTTTCCAATTCTCTTTTGGCCGCCGCTGAAGGAACTCGTGGGACAGGCAATAACTTGGCAGGATTGATGTCAGGTGTTGTGGCAGGTACAAGCTTTAACAATAAAGCCTTAGCCGCCGCTGAAGCCCGCAAGAATACATTGAAGTCACAAGCTATTGAAGCCAAGATAGCTGATGCCAAGTTGCAAGATTTGATAGAAGAACGCAGATTAGCCGCCGCCAATAACGATGTAGCTAAGATGATTGCTTACGATAAAGAGATCAAAGACTTACAGAACCAAAAGCAAACATTGGGTATTTCTTCTCTTACATCGATGTTGTCTCCTGCTGCCCAACTTGATCATGCTCGTATCACATCTGCGGCTACGCTTGCTGCTCAAGACAGGCCCACAGATTTCATCAAAGACGCTAGAGAATTGATGAAAAATGATAGTACGTTGTCATTTGCTGACGCATACAAAATGGCAGGTAAAAATCGTGGTGCAGGCGCTGAAATATCTGCTAATGAAAGATTGCAAGCTAAGTATATTGATGCTTTGAATAAGATCAAAGAAAGATATCCTACGCTTCAATATTACGATCCAAGCAAGAAAAATCCAGTCATGGATTCTGCTTATGCCAATTACATGAAAGAAGTAAAAGAACTTCAAGATCAAATGAAAGCAGAAGGTGGTGGTAACATCAATCCTAATCCTGCATTAGATACAAACACACCAACACCCGGATTTGGCCCTGCAATCGTAAAACCCAAATAAAATCATGGCTCTTTATGAAATAAAAGCTCCTGACGGTAGAACCTACCAAATTGAAGGGCCAGCTAATGCCACTCAACGTCAGGTTGAGGCTGAGGTTATGCGCCAACATCCAATGGCGGCAATGAACACTGAGGAGCTAGAAAATTCTGCTAGTGCTCCTGCGTCACTTGGTAACTTTGCCCGTGAGACTGGGCAGGGTGTTGCATCAGGAATCCAGACTTTAACCGACTTGTTTGGCGCTAACAATGCCGCATCCAAGTATTTGGGTGGCGTATCTAAGTCTTTACAAGAAGGCTTGACTCCTGAACGTAAGCATCAGATGGAAGTTGAGCAAGAGTTGTCTGAACGTGCAAAAGGCAACATCTTAGATGAAATAACTACTGGCTTCAAAAATGTTGCCCGCCATCCGTTTACATCTGTTGCTCAAGGCTTAGGTTCTAGCGTTCCTTTAATTGCTGGTACTGTTGCTTTACCCGAAGAACTTGGCCTAGCTGCTACCGTTGGCATAGGTTCTCTGATGGGTCTTGGCGGTCAGAAAGGACAGAACTACCAAACTGTTCATGACGAAGCTATTTCTAGGGGCATGAGCGAAGAACAAGCTGACAAGCTAGGTCAGCAAGCTCAAGAATACAATGCCAAAAATTTGGCAAGTTTAGGCATTGGTGCAGGAACAGGAGCTTTAGAAGGAGCATTAGGTTTTGCTCCTATCTTAGGCAAATTCCTGCGCCCTGAATCAAAAGCCGCAGAAGTAGTCACTCCAAAACCAAATCTAAAACCACCAACGTTTAAACGGGCATTGGGTGAATCTGTTTTAGAAAGTGGCGGCACAGAGTTTATACAAGGGGCAGGCGCACAGATTGCCTCTAACATGGCTCTTCAAGACGCAGGGTTTGATACCCCGCTGATGGAAGGAGCTTTAGGTGCTGGTGCTCATGATGCTTTGGTTGGTGCTTTGACGGGTGCGGCAGTCAGTCCTGCTCAGTTGAGCAACATGAAGACTGAGTACGATGCCAATAAAATTAAAGAGGCAGATGATCAGCGCAAAGAGAATGAGAAAAGACTAGCCGAAGAAGCCGCCGCTAAACAAGCTGAAGTAGAAAAAGCTTTTGCTGAAGCACAGGCTAGGAAACAACAACAAGAAGCACAGATTGCCAAGACCAAAGAAGACTTAGGTTTAAACGAAAAGCCTTTGGCTTTGCCTGCGCCTGCTGAGAAAGTTGAGCCGGGCTTAGAGGCTGACCCTCTTAAGAACCCTGTAGGCAATCTAACCAAACAAGAGCTTGGCCCTGAAGTATCAAAATACATTGATACCCACCGCAAGGAAACAGGCAAGCCACCGCTCAAGTCATATTCAATTGAAGACATCCATGATGCTCTACCCGGGGTAAACCCTGAAGGCGAAAAAGCCGCAGTTGATTCCATCATTGCAGCGAAGACCGGGTACGGTGGTGAGGTTTACACACCACAGGATGTTTTAAACATTGCCAGCCAGAAGAACGTTGAAACGGGAACCAAAGGGTTTACAGATTTCCTAACCCGAGCCACAGGCACATCCAACTTGGATGAGATGTCTCCTCCTCAACTGCATTCTGCGTTTCAGGCTTTACGCAATCTGCCCGAGACCGAAGAAAAGACTGTATTGCCAGAAGGCACAAACGCATCTAGGTTTACACAAAAGCAGTATGACAATGCCCTGAAGGTTTTGCCAATGACCTTTGAGGAGATTGGAACCAGCAAGCTTGGCGTTCCCGATGTCCTTAATGAGATCAAGGATGCAACGAATTTAACAAGCGATAGCGATGCCCAAGCCCTACTTGACCATGCTGTCAGGGAAGGCGATTTGGAGCGTATCCAGACCCCTAGATTTGAGACTAGAACGGCAGATGACAAGTTGGTATCTTCTTACAAGACTAGGAAAGAAGCTGAAGCTGCCGCTGCCAAGAAGAATTTAAACGTTACTGAGGGAACCATCGAAGAAGTTGGCTTACCCTCAAAGGCCACCATGTTGCCCGAAGGTCATGAGATTCGGGAAGAACAGTTTAAAGAATCAGAGCAACCCGCAGGATATGAAATCCTTGCAGGGGATAAGACGTTGGGTCTTACATTCAAGACTGAGGATGAGGCCAACAATAAGATTGAGTCTTTGAAAAAGGGTAGAGCCGCTCAAGCCGCCAACATTCAGGGACAGATCACCAAAGAACAAAACACCCTCAAGAAGGGTGAGGCAGAGCTGACTAAACTTGAGGCCGCAGGTGAGGCTGGATCCACCGAGTATGCCAAAAAGAAAGCCGCCCATTCCGTCCATGTCAAGGAAGTAGAACAAAAGATTGCTGATCTAGAAAAGAGACGCAAGCAATTCGATATCAACGAGACCCCTCTTTCTGTGTCACCGGTTGGGTTGAAACCTGTCACAAGAACAGGCCATACTGTCTATAAGAACGGCAAGGCACAGGTAACTTTACCCACAAGACAAGCCGCAGAAGAACACATTGTTGCCAACATGAGCGACAAGGAGTTGAAAGAGACGGCAAGTAATCCATCTACCCGTTCTTTGAACAAGAGGGCTAGAGCTGAACTCAACCGCAGACAAGGCAATGAGCCTAAAGGCATCAAGGTACAGAAGTCAAAGCTACCTCCTGAGCCTAAAGTTGAGACTAAGACTGAGCCTGTAAAAGACACATCTCAGGCAGATGCTTTACGTAAGGTTTTAGAGCCTTTGATGCAGAAGTTTGGGCTGGGTAAAGTCAAGCTTGAAATACCTGACAACCTTGCAGATGCAGAGGGTTCTTATCTAGGTAACCTCATGAAGGTTGCCTTAGACAATAAAGATCCTATTGGAGTTCTGCGTCATGAGTCTATCCACGCTCTGAAAGATCTAGGATTCTTCTCTGACAATCAGTGGAATGCCTTGCGCCGGATGGCTAAGGATAAATGGATCCAACAATACCTGAAGGATGTGCCTTATAGCGAAGGCAAATCCCGTTATGACGCATACATGGATCTTTACAAAGGAGACATGGCGGCGATTGAAGAAGAAGCTATTGCTGATGCGTTTAGAAACTTCAAGGAAGCAGGAAGCCCACCCGGGATGATTGCTGCCATCATGAAACGTTTAAACGATTTCTTTGAAGCGTTACGCAACAGTTTAAACAATGCTGGCTTCCAGACAGCAGAAGACATTTTTGGTAAAGCCGAACGGGGTGAGTTGAGAGAAGGTGTTGCTAAAACTAATCAAGAAAAGTTTTCATTTAAACAACAAAATAAAATTCTACCCAAAGAACCGGGAACTGAACCTATTAAAGAAGGATATGTTCGTTTATATCATCAGACAGATGGTGATAACTTAAAACAAATTGAAAAAGAAGGTTTGTTGCTTGAACACGCAAAAGGAATTGAAGGGCCAAAAGCAATATATGCAGGTGAAAAACCATTTTATGGGGAGGCTTCTGATAGACCAACACTTGAATTCCAAGTTCCTAAAAAAGATTGGGATTCGCCTTTTGTTTTAAGAAATGTAAAGCCGGAAGATTTTATCGCCGCACATTATCCGTGGCATAAAACTGCAAGATATCTTGAAGACAAAGAAGGTATTGCAAATGTATTGTCAGGTAGATTTGATGACTTTGATTCAAAAACTGATGAAGGCAAAGCCGTTCAATACATTAAAGATAAATATAGTAATAAAGCGGACAAGGAAAGTTTTGAACCATCCATTGAGAACGGTTGGAAGGCTGATGACGCAGAAATAGAGAAGGCAGATGCTTATGAAGAGAAGAATGGCATCCGTCCTTATGTATCTGAAGGTAGATTAGATCTGCCCACAAGATTGCCCAAGCTATCCATCAAGACGCAGGATAAGTACGGCTTTGATCCTGTTCTGAATGTACCTGTAAACAAAGACGGCACAGTCACTGTTTACTACCATACCACCCTAGATCAAGCTAAGGTGATCAACCAATCTAAAAAGATTCTGTCTAATGACAAGCCACGCATCTACGTGACCAATGAATCTAACGGTGCTCCTATCCTAGCCAACAGAGGCAACTTTGATCAAGAGTTGGATGGTAGTACGGTCATGCTTAATATCGATCCAAGCCTACTGCATTTGGATGAAGAGTATGACAACGGGCGCAAAGACTTCTTTATTCCCATGACACAGGGTGAGTTCTTTGATAAGAAGATGCGTATGTCTTCTATCCAAGCCGCTAGGGATAAAGCCATCACTGAAGAGTTCTCCGTCAAAGACCATCAGGAAAGAATCAAGAAAGCCATCGATGAGTACAACTCATTGGACAAGAAGGGCAAGCAAGCTAGAGTCAAAGCGGCTAGGAAAGTTCTTAAGGATGCCCACAACGTAACCACTCTCATGACAGAGAATGGCAAGCTTGAGCGTACCCGTCTAGGTGACTACGACATTTCCTACGAAGGCAATAGCGTTGCATCAATGGGCCTAGGGTTGGCATCAGCGCAGAAGATTACCGATAAGTTTAGCTCTTGCAATCGCTCTGCGATCTGTGAGGGTTTATGCTTAGGAGAGACTTCCGGCGGTAACTTGATGTACGGTGGCGCTGCTGCTGAAGATGTAAACGATATCAAGAAGAGTTCTTTCCGGGCTGGTGCTCGGATGTCTCAATATCTCAAGACCGAAGCTCTGATCATTCATCCTGAAGAGTTTGCCGTTGTCTTACAAAGAGAGATTGACTCTCTTAAAGACTGGGCTAAGAAACCAACCGAAGTGAAGACCGATCCTGTGACTAAGGTTCGTGAAAAGGTTGAAAAGCAAATCTATGATGCTGCGGTGCGTTTAAACGTTACATCTGATTTCGAAGGAAAAATGTGGGAAGGGATCATCAAGTCCAACCCTGATGTTAAGTTTTATGACTACACCAAGCTAAATGGACAGAACCCAATCGCAGAAAATCACCATTTGACCTATAGCTCCACAGGCTTTGGTCAAGTTGTAAACGGCGAGAAGATCTTCTTTAAGAACAAAGCCGGTCAGTATGACCACAACTGGAACTCCATGAAGAAACGTCTTGATGACGGTTATGGAGTTGCGATGGCTTTCTCATCTAAGAATGAATTGCCAAAGTTTCTGTATGACACAGACTCAGGCAAGACATACCATGTATGGGATGGTGACAACTATGACGCTAGGTTCATGGATCCAACCATGCCTGACGGTACAGGAGTTATTGTTGGCTTAAGAAACAAGGCAGGTAACTTAAAAGAATCTACATCCACCAAAGAAACCGGTGGATTCTTTGTCAACTATGATCCCAAGACAGATGGTGATACGGTTGTTGTTCCCTCTCAAGCGCAGTTCAAGGGAACTATACCAATCGCCAAGCTAAGTCTTAAAGCCCCAGAAACTAAAGAGTTTAAACGTTTCTTTGGTGACAGCAAGGTTGTAGACAAAGACGGCAAGCCAATGGTCATGTACCACGCCACCAACGCCGACTTCAATACATTTAAACGTTCAGAAGATGGAAAGCTGGGAGAAGGTATATACAGTACCTCTATACCTGACTATGCCAATGAGTTTGCCCCCAAAGGCAATATCATGCCTTTGTTTGTCAACGCAGAGAATCCATTTGTAATTGATGTCAAGCGTGGCGATAAGCCCATGACAGATAGATTCTCCGGTGATATCAATAAAGCGATGGTCAAAGCCGTTGAAGACTTTACAAATGGCAAAACAAGATTGATGGATCTTGAAGGCAATCAAGTCAGAGAACTGTTTGAGAAAAATGGCTATGACGGCATCATGGTCAAAGATGATCAAGGCAACATCGTTGAAGTCAATGCGTTTACACCCAACCAGCTAAAGTCTGCGATTGGCAATACCGGCGAATACAACTTTAACAAGCCTGACATTCGCTACAGTTTGAGCGACAGAGTTAAGAACATCCCCAACATCAGCGACATTGATGCTCGTGTAGACACTACAACTCATTCTAGAAATGAAGTGGGTCATGCACAACGCATGATCAGCGCCATCAATCCTGATACATTCTCTAAACTGCGTCAGAGATTCTTCAATAGATACCAACGTCTTGGAGAGTTTGATAAGAGACTGGCCAAGATGAAGGGCATGACAAAGCTCATGGCTGATACAAGCGCAGAATCTGCGGCTTTGTTATCTGATCTGGCGAGCGGCGTGGCAGCTAAAGCTTTAGGTTTAAACGGTAAAGGCGGCGTTCCTGTGTTTAACAACGGTGCAGTAACCGTTGACACAAGCAAGAAAGGCCCTGTTGAAATCTTTGCCCCGTTGGCTAAACTGGGTGACCCACGTGCTTATCAATACTATCAATTCTGGGCCGGTGTAAATCGTGGTTCAAGATACATGCAGAACCCCAACGGTAAGTATGTAGAGCAGAACTTTGAACCGGCTGACGTTGCCAAAGCGGCGGCTCTTGAGAAAGAGTTCCCCGAGTTCAAGGACATTCAGAAAGAATGGACAGAATACAACAATGGACTGGTTAAGTTCCTTGTTGACACCGGTGTGTTGTCTAAAGAAAAAGCAGAACTGTTTACAAAGTATTCAGACTACATTCCTTTCTACCGCCAGTTTGATGACCAAGAAACGATTGGGCCTAAGTTGTTCCAATCGATGTCTAATGTCAAAGCTCCTAAAGCCGCTAAGGGTGGTGAGGCTCCATTGGCTGACTTCCTTGAGACCATCGTCAGGAATACCCAATCTTCTATCCAAGCCGGTATGAAGACCGTTGCAGGACAGAGAGCCATCAACAATGCGCTTGAGTTGCAGGAAGCTGAACAAGTCAACTACAGAGACCGCAGTGGTGTGGATGTGGTTGCCGTGTTTGACAAAGGTGAACTCAAGTACTACCGTGTAGCAGATCCTTTGTATATGGAAGCCATGAAAGGTTTAAACCTACCTGAGATTCCATTCCTCGGTATTTTTGCCAAGCCTGCCAATCTATTGCGTAACATGGTTACCAAAGATCCCGGATTTATGATGGCTAACATGTTGAAGGACTCGATCCAAACATACATCACTAGCGGTTCAAACATCACCCCAATCACAAGTACGTTCTCAGAGTTTACAAAAGGCTTGACCGGTGCGGGTGCAACAATTGAAAAGCTCAGATCTGCGGGCTTGGGTGGTGGCAGATTCACCGGTGACATAGTCCAAAGTGGTAAAGACTTGGCTAAACAACTGCGTAAAGAAGCCGGAGCCAAGAACACATTTGAGAAGGTTACATCCCCCGTCACTAGCCTTTGGGATGCGCTAGAAAAAGGCACAGAGGCATCTGACTTGGCTACCCGTGCGGCGGTCTATGATAAGGTCATGAAAGAGACTGGCAACGAGGCAGAAGCTCTGTTCCAAGCCCTTGAGACCATGAACTTCTACCGCAAGGGTAATTCTGCGATTATTCGCATCCTAACCGCAGTGACCCCATTCTTGAATGCAAGGATGCAGGGCTTGGATGTGTTCTACCGTGCTGGCTTTGCACCAACGTTTAAACGTTTAACTGGTGCTGGCGACCAAGTTACAGCGGATGACTTGGCTAAACAGAAGACATTCATGATCCGTAGTGCCGGAGTCCTAGCTTTGTCTGTGGCTTACTGGGCATTGACTCATGACGATGATGATTATAAGAAGCAAGAACAAGAGACTAGAGATAACAATTGGCTGATCCCATCTCTTGGTATCAAAATTCCTACTCCGTTTGAGGTTGGATTCTTGTTCAAGGTATTGCCTGAAAGGATCATGAATTACTATGCCGGTACAGATACTGGCGCAGACTTCATGAAATCGATGGGTCGTGGGGTAGAGCAAACCTTTGGTTTACAGTTCCCGCAAGCCGTAGCGCCGTTGGTTGAGGCATCTGTAAACTACTCTATGTTTACAGGTAGAGCAATTGTCCCCACTGCGTTGCAGAATGTAGCTCCCGAATACCAAGTTGATGCAAACACATCTGTGGTCGCAGAGGAAATTGGTAAAGCGTTAGGCAAGTCACCCATATTGGTTGACCATGTTATCAAGGGTTACACCGGAACGATGGGCATGTATGCGATGGACTTGGTAGATGCCGTCCTTGCAACTCAGGGTAATTCACCAAAAGCGTCTAAACGTTTTGAGCAAATGCCAATCATTAAACGATTTGCACTTGATCCTGATGCACGGGGAACGATTACATCCTACTATGATTTGAAAGATCATGTTGATGAGGCAGTCAGGACAATCAATCTGTTAGAGAAAACTCAAAATTATGAGGAATTGACTGAATACACCCAAGAACACATTGGTGATTTGGCTAACCGTGAATACGTCAAACAGATGGATAAACAAATGAAGAAGTTACAAGATGACGCAAATGCCATCCGTAACTCTCCACTTGATCCTGATACAAAGAGGGATTTACTGAAGATGATTGGCGAGTCACAAAATGCTTTAACCGCCAACACGCAGTATCTTAAGAAGATGATGACACAACTTTGATGATATCGTTATCAAAGAGCCAGCCTATCGTTTTGCGATGGGCTTCCTCCCACATGTTTACACGTTCCTGTTTAGACATCTTGCTGCCCTGATCAAGTTCTGCGTGGCAGGTATAGCACAATGCGGCTATCCTGTAGTCATGGGCTTTTAACCCACGACCCTTTCCATCACGCAGTTGATTTGAATGGGCGGCAACAATAGTCCCGTCATCTGCCCCACAATGCTGACAGGGAGAAGATCCTATTCTTCTTAGCAGGCTCGGGTTCCGGTACATTCTTTCCTTTTGGTACATATAAAACTTCCACTTCGCCTTCTTGTTTGGTTGTAAACCTATGCCCGTTTGAACATATCCGTCTTCTCCGGGGGCCTTTTTTATCCAACATCCTACCCGGGCTGCCACATTCAGGACATTTAAACATCATTCATCCTTCCAATACAAATCATCTTTCCAAACAAGTACTGGGGTTGAAGGCCCCAAGTACCCACCTTCGATGTTGAATTCTATGAACTCTCGTGCATCTTCATGTGACATCCCATCTCTCTTCATTAGGATATCTCTAATACCTTCTGCGTCATAGACCAACACCTCGAACTGTCTATTGTCCCGCCATATGTAAGCGGGGCCAATCACTGCCTCATCGTAACCATCGTATTTGATCATTATCTTTTCATGCCTCTTATGTAAACAGTGAATGAGGATATGGTATCTTCGCCAAACCCTTTGAACTTCTCAATCTCCTGAGCCACCTCCTCAAGGACTGCGTTGCGTAACTCTTGAGATAAGAACTTCATCTCTCCTTTGATTCTTTTTTGCTCTCGTTCGATGCGCTCGAACTCTTCGTCTTCATATGTTTTCATTGTTTTCTCTCTCTTTCATCATTTTTTCTGCCATTTCATAAGCCGCCTCTGCGGTAAATACAGGGTTAAAGTCTTCTCCCTGATTAAACACTAAGCCTTGCATGGCAAGACCGGCAAACCAGTCTCGCAAATCCATTCCTTGTTGACCGCCAACTATGAGGCCATCTTTGTTTGTTATTATTCCATTTGGAAATGCTTTCATGTGTTCTTCTCCTTCAGCTTGAATTCAATGTATTGGATAAGTTTGGAATTCGGTATGCGACCACTACCTTCTTCTTTGAACTCTACCCAACGCTCAACTTCATCACAATCCTCATCCGTCAGCCCTACCCATTCTTGTTTTGTATAAAGCGGTATGACTGGCTGCTCCCAATCTTTTGCCATCTCTTCATGGGCAGTCAACACCACTTGCCACTCAAGCCCCTTTTGGGGAACGAGT